>Ga0169931_10000079_pt1 | contig 135508 bp, 119 predicted proteins | sample Kivu_15m_20L_FD_129675 | JGI IMG/M metagenome (GOLD analysis project Ga0169931, IMG submission 129675) | Freshwater microbial communities from Lake Kivu, Western Province, Rwanda to study Microbial Dark Matter (Phase II) - Kivu_15m_20L... | ecosystem: Environmental > Aquatic > Freshwater >... | reverse complement strand
CTTGGTTGGAACTCTATGAAAAAAATTATTTTCTAAGAATCGAAGCTGTTAATCAAACCAAAGGGATGAGTGAGCTTCAAAAAGAACTGAAAGATTTACTAGACATGAACCAGTCTGCAGTAATTTACTTGACGCAAGTAGAAAAAGAAAATGCGACGCTAAAAAACCAGTTGAGCTTTTTGAAAAAGAGCGCGGTAATCGGTTTTATTGGTTTGGGTACTATAGCGTTCGTTGCAAGTCAGCTCGTACAACCCCAGAGTTTTGGGAAAAGCGTAATCCAAATGGCTAAATCTTTTTTATTTGATAGAATGGTTTCTTCAAATCGAGGAGCAATATCGATCGCCAAAGAGGCGGCTATTGAGACAGCTACTGCCATGATCCATTCAGTAGCAGATAGCCTTAAAGGGGTCTCAGAAAATCCGGTAACGGGTCCCGATTTTACCCATTAATTTTCTTTTCGATCGGAATACCCCTTTTTGCCCTTGGTACGCCTATTTCAATGTCTTATCCATTTACCTTCAATAACGGGGTTTATGGACAGGATCTATGAGAGAGGTAAAGGTTGCAAACCAAATAAATGACATTAAAGTTGTTAAAACCACAATGAATCGCATCTTTTCTTTGCATCTATCCACCTCTGGATAAAGACTTCTAATCAAGGGGGCAATCTGATCTCTATTTATAATCCCTATTTGCCTACTGTTCGATCCTTTTAAAACTTCTACCGCAGCCTCCCTCCCTTTTTTTGTCTCCAAATGCAGAGGCAAATCTGGGTTTTCCAGCAAAAGATTGGGGCAGATTTTTTCAAGGTTTCTTTTTGTTAAATCTTCGTCAATCAGATTAGGATCTTGTAAGAGACCACAAAGGGCGTGTTGTTCTACGAAACCCACACATTCCTTTGTAAACTTACCTATAGCAAATTCCAGCAATTTTTCTTTAGGACTTTGACCTATTGAAACCTGGTGGACAGAACAAGAAATTCTCTCCGATAAACTTGGATCATGACGAAAGTATGCTATAAGACCCTTTTGCTCTGCTAAAGCCTTGTCCGCTATTTCTTTAGTAAAATTCAGGTATTTTAGCCTATTGCTACGTAAAATACATGGAGCAAGAGACTCTTGGACTGCTTTCAATGAAAGCGGGTTTGCTATCGGTTGCAGGCATTTCGAGTAAAAATAGGGCAACGAACTCAGGTGCAATGGTTTAAAAAAGAGTTCATTAGGGTCGATAAGCCTTTTAGGTATGTTTTTAGTAGGTGTTCCAAAAAATTTAACTAGGGCGTTTTTGGCACCCTGCATAGGATTACTAAGAACCCCACCAGTCGCAACAATATTTTGTCTGAATCCTAATCTCACATGAATCCCTTGTCTTAAGAGAGAAATTATAGAATTAAAACAAAATATATGCATCAAATATAATAAATATTTTTTGCAAAACACTCGCCGCTAGGGAGTTAAAAATAAATGTTTTTTTGTTTTTTTTCGCTAAAAGGGCTACCAGCCCTATTTCTAAAACCTCGCTTGCAGGATAGGCTCAGTCAAATAGAGAGGGGTTTAGTCGATTCTTCATAAAAATGGTACAAAAGGAGGAAAAAAAACGCCCTAGAGGAGCTCCAAGGCGTTTGATTGTGAGGTGTATTGAATTAAAAAAACTGGGAAAAAGCTAAAACAATACCTACCGCTGCAATCCCGAGAAGGATAGCGTTGTTAGCGGGCACCTCATATTTGGTCTCGACTTTTTCCAGTCGTTTTTTCCAGAGCATAAGCGCCGGAAGAACAATCACTAGTATGCAGGTAAATACAGCCGAGTACTGCAATGCAAGGACAAATCCTTTTGGAACCATGATAACGAACAAAACCGGGGGGATAAAAGTGATCAAAAAAGTCAGAACTTTCCCTTTCACATCTTTTTTCAGATGGAATCCATCCCGAATGAAATCAAAAAGGCTCAATGCAACCCCTAAAAAAGAGGTTGTCATCGTTACATTCGAAAATCCATTCAACATGAGCGTTGCCCAAGAAGAGACTCTATCTCCTAAAAATTCGAGCATTAAAGGGAGCGGTTCTTTAGAGCTATTGATCAAAGCAAAGCTATTTTTTCCCACTTGAGGCAATATCCCCTGAATAAATAAAAACCAGCAGGCATAAATGAAAAAGGGGATAAAAGAGCCTAGAATGATAGCGTTTCGTATAGAGGTGTAGTTCTCTTTGCCAATGTAGTTCACTATCGAGGGGATGATAAATTGGTAAGAAAAACAGGTGGCAAAAATAGGTAAAGATTGCGCCCAATAGTTTCCATAGGTGTTGTATGTCAGAATCGTTGCGGTATTTACCTCTGGCAAAATAAACAAAAGGCTCAAAAGGATAAATATCCCTTTTGCAGAAAAAAGGAATTTATTCAGCGTGTCCACAAAAAAAGTACCCAAAGCAACCACGGTGCCAAAAAATGCGGTGATTACAAGGCTAGAGATTAAGCTCGAGACCGAAAAACCGAGTTTCCCTAAAAGATTGGCAGCAAGGCTTCCCATCCCCTCAATGTAGGCTGCAAGCACCATGTACAGAAGCATGATAAAACAGATCCAACAGACGATCTTTCCAGGAATTTTAAGAAATTTTTCCGCCATGGAGCTAAAGCTGTTGCCGTCTTTATGCATTGCCATGTTCACTTCTAAGGTCATCAGTCCAGTGTAGAGCATCAAAATCGCAATAAAAAACATGACTAGAAGAGATAAAGCCGAACTTCCTAAGGAGGTGACGAGAGGCAAGGCAAGTATGCCTGCCCCGATAGCAGAGCCCATGATTAAAAATATGGACCCTATGAATTTAGCACGTAACATAGTTTTTTCCAGTAAGTGTTCCTCCATGATAGGGAAAGCGGCGATTACAATCCAGAGAGACTATTCGGGAGGAATCGTTTCCCTTATCCCTCAAACACCCCCCCCTTATTAATCCCCAATTAAGCTTTTCTCTTTACCCATATTTAAAAAAGGTTTACAAAAAAAATGTGTCTGGTCATAAACCTTCTTCCTCAAAAGATAAGGATTCCTTTCTTCCCCTTTTTATAGTTTTGCTCCTTTTGGCAGGGGTAATTATTTTTTATCTTTCGTCTGAATTAGTCTCTAGAGACTACTTTTTAAAAACTGAGACCAAGCAGATCAGCATCTGGGAGGAAATTTTTCCTCTTTAAATCTATACTGAAATTTTTATGACAATTATACTCTTAGAAAAAAATGGAAAAAAGGGTTTTTTATTGGCATGGATAATCATCAATCTTTTGAGGAACTCATTTGTCCCCTTTCCGGTGAAACACGACATGAGGAACTATGGAATTATAGAACCCACCTTTTTGGGTTCTTTTGTAGTATCATAGGGTTTATCTATTTAATTACCCACTCACTTCACCTTGTAGACACCACCCTATTTTGGGGTCTTTTCCTGTATGGTCTCTCTCAAATTTTTGTGTACTTATCCTCATTGATTTACCATAAACAAACCAACCTCTATAAAAAAAGAATGTTTCGGCTTATCGACCATATCTGCATCTATTTTGGTATGGCAGGAATTTCTTCCCCTTTTCTTTTAGGCCCCTTTTACCAATTTTTCGGTCTTGAGATGTTTATTCTTCTGTGGGTTTTGAGCGGATTGTGCTGTTTTTTAAAAATGCGTTATTTTGACAAATTCCTTAAATTTTCATTGGTCTCCTATTTCACAGTATTCATCGTTTTTTTTGTCTATTGGATCTTTTTGCAAAATATGCTCACTCCGGAGTGTGTGAACTTCGGAATTTTGAGTGCATTCTTTGCTTGTTCAGGGGTGGGGTTTTTCCTATGGGAATCATTACCTTATAATCATGCGATTTGGCATATTCATGTGTTAGCCTCGTCAGCCACAAATTTTTTGTCCATTCTTCACATCGGATCGATTCCATAACTTTTTGTTTTTTAGAGCTAGAAGAAAGAATGTATCTAAAAACGGTATTTCTTTTTAAAAACCCCTTTGAAAAAAGACGCTTACCGCAATAATTAGCAAAAAAAATCTACTTTGCTCTCCCATCCAAAAAACCATCCTTTACTATTCCACCTGATATAGATTCTCATCTACATAGGGAAGATTTTTTATAGCTGCCTGTTTGTTGGAAAAAAACCTATGCATAAAAAATCATTTTTTAATAATCTATGAAAAAAAGTTTGATTAACCTTGTTGAACTCTTTAAATGTATGTCATCAAAAAAACGTATAATCCTCCCCTCATTCTTGCAATTTAATCTTCAGCGAAAAAACCGGTCCCCATAACCCTTAAAAACAACACCTCGAGCTATAAACCCCTTTAAAGGAATTTTGAATGAATATTTTTCCCCTCCTTTCGATTTCCCCATCTCACCCTTGGAGTAACGACGATCTAGCACTGCGGTCTATTCAGGCCGGAACCAAAAGGGGATTTGAGGAGTCTTTGGTCTCACCGAATGAGACGATGTTGCAAAAAAGGGCTCGTCATGAACCGAAAGATTGGATTTTCTTAAGTTCTAAAGAGGTTCACAAGCTCCGAAGGGGTCGAGACGACAAAAGAGTCACCCAGATTCTTAATGAATTAGGTTTTTTTATGGATATGACTCCTAAAAAACTCACCAATGCTTTTTTGCAGAATTTCCATCCGGTTTTAAAAAAAATCCCTGATTGGCGCATCAGACGGGAGTTTTTTTGTCTTGCGACAGATTGCTATAAACAGCTTGCATCCGATGTTCTTGAGGCTACACTCTCCAAAGTAGCCTCTGCAGTAGAGCCCGTTCTATTTCGAGAAAAAAAAGGGTTCTGCATCACGGTTGCAAAAATATTTTTCACAGAACCTTTGGAGGGTCTTGAAAGCCTCTCTCAAAGCTATCAAATCCTCATTTCCCATTTAAGAAATGACCGGCTAAGGCTGGAGGTGATCGAAATTTTACAGTCTCTTCCAGTGGAAAAACGGAATGACTTTACCACATTTTTTTTAAAATTCCCCGAGGATTTTAAAGAAGATCCAACCCTTTTTGTCCCTTTTATACATGAGCTGGAATTTGAAGATTTCAACCATCTGCTCAAAGGCTCCTCACAAAACAGTCGAAGAGCCCTTCTAGCCACGGAATTGAAAAAACCAGAGATTCGGGGGTTAGAGCTCTTGTTAAGCTCCCCTCAAGAAACCGTGGAGCGATACCACGCTTGGTTTGATGCATTCAGCCAGCCAAGGTACAGATACGACTCTTATTTTTTTCTGATGGTAGAGGATGTCGTCAAAAACTTAGATTACTTCGAAGCGAATATCAAAACCTACAAAAGACGTAGTGAAAAATTCATCTGCTATGTAAGACATATTTCCCGTCTTTCTTATGATTACAGAATGATGCAAGATCTCTATTTGACGACCGATTTATTAGAAAAAAAAGGTCCTGTCTGGCAACCGCTTTTTGATTTTTTAAAGCTGTTTGGAAAAAACAGCTCTTCACAGCTCATGGAGCCTTTTTTGCACGACCTTGAAATTCTTGCCCAAGATTTAGTGGAGGAGCTTATAACCTCTGGGGAGGAAGATATGTTGGAATCGCTTTTCAGTCTTCAGGAGGCTCAGCGTATTCATCAACAACCTCACACCTCATGCCCGGTAAAAATTTCCGCCAAGTTTCCCGGTTTTGCCGATTTAAAAAGAGACGGTTTTTGCCTTATGAGCTCCTACTCCTGTCTCCTCCTCTCTGCCGATACCCCTTTTTCTTTTCCAAAAAAGTTGCTAGAACTCCTACTGTTGGAAAGAATTTTTGAAATCCCCTCTTTCCAAGTCAAATTTCTCTCCCAACCCACCTCCTCCATCTTGGACGAGGTAGATATTCCTATTACAATCGACCAGGGTGGGCCAAAAAGGCAATGCATCGATCTTTTAACTCGCTCCCTTTTGCATCCCAAAAACAACCATTTTCAGCTCGATTCTGCTGGAATGTTTATCCTAAAACAGGAGCAAGACCTTTTATCAAAAGATTATCTGCAATTAGGTCTATGGATTCGACTCCACCAAGAGTTAGGACTATCGCTTGCAGTAGAGCTCTCCCCTCTTTTCCCGTTATACCTTAAACATGCTCCACAATCGGGTAGGGCTTTTACCAGAGAAAACCTCATAAAATTGGATATCGCTATCTTTGGACCACGACTAGTGAACAGGATGAGTCTTTCAAGTGAGGAAGAAAACCAGTTAAAAAAAGAGCTTCTTGTCGATGAAGACCTGCCCGCAGAAAAGATCCAGGAGGAATTTCTTTACGAGTTGCATCAAGAGCGATGCCTAGCGATCCATGAGATTCGTCGAGGTTTAGGACCAAATTTCATGTTTGAAGTGCGTAAACAATCCCCTGAAATGACTAGAATAGGAATACAGGGTGAATCGATTAATGCTGCCCGTTTGTTAAACAAAATCCGTTTTGCCCAAGACATCGACACGGACGATGAGATCCGCATTTCTGATGAGTTACAGGAGGTTTTCGTAGAAAAAATCCATAGTTTCAGCAAAGAACAGTTAGAGGGATTTCTCTCAGCGATCACAGGATCCAAATTTTTGTCTCATCAAGACGAAATCCAAGTCTACATCCTACCTGAAGAGGGGCTTAGGCATGATAGAGGTGAGCTACGCCCCCTTTATAAATCTTCCACCTGTACAAAAAAACTGTTTCTCTATACCCATAACGCCGAGCAGGTGGACCTAGCTCTCACCTCTTTAATAGGTGATTCCAATTTCAACGAAGCTTAAAGCGGATTAGAAGCTAAAAATTCCCCATGTAACGGTAAAAAAACCTAAAAAAACTCTAAGGATAAAAAATTATGGACTTTCTCGCCCCTATAAGATTCACCACAAATTTTGCAAATGAGGTTCTTAAACGAGATCTTTTCTCCGGTATTTTAGGTTCTTCGATTTCTATCATCGCTCAAAAAGAGGTGATCTTAGATAAAAAAATCTGGCTCCTGTTTCATGGGCTTATAGCATATCAGTTGGTGCAAAATTTTAGACGTTTAGGTAAGAAGGGGTATGACCTCTCTTTTTCATCCCGTGTTTTTGCTACCACAACGAGTCTAATCCATGCAGAATTGAGGATGTTCCTTTTAAACGGGGGTCTCAAGAGAGGAAATAGTCTCCCCGTTTTAGAAAATTTGGATTCGAAGCTGAAACTCTTTTTGGCAATAGCCTCCCTTTTCGGGTGGACCTACATTACAAAAAAACAAGTAGATGAGGGGCTTAAAGCAAGATACCAAAATTGAATTAGTTTTAGGCCTTTCTCTAACTTTTCCCGTTTCATATGAGTTTTAACCCTATGATAGACAATGAATAAGATTTCTGGATTTTTAATAAATAAATTTATTGAAAATTAAATAAATTTATATTAATATTGTATACAGGGATCATAATTTTTTATAAAATGAGGAAATAAATATGCAAGCATGTAAAACAGATAGCTCACCAATCATCCACTGGTTAGAAGAAAAACTTAAAGAAATCGCAACAACAGTGGAACAAGACGCTGAAAAAGCGATTAAGAATGTTCGTGGGCAAATTGCTGATTACATAGACAAAAATGCGCAAGTTCTGGCCGATAAAGTCAAGGATGCTATTGAAAAAGCAGGTGGCTCAATTGAAGCAGAAATAGGTAAAATTGGAACCATGATTGGTACGGATATAGATCAGGCAATCCAAACAACTGTGACCGATGTTTGTAAATTTCTAGGGATCGACTCGGCAACTGCTCAAAAAATTGAATCTGAGATTCAAGCAGAGGTCGATACAAAAGTTTCCACAGCTGTTACAAAAATCGAAAATAATCTGAAAAATTTTGTGGATCACGGTGCTGCAAAAATTGACACCGATATTGCAAATGCCTTGCATGACCTAGCTAGTAAAATTAGAGGTTAGTCTCTTAAGTGGGTGGGGGGTAATTTTTCGCCACCCCCCTATTTTTTTCGTATGAAACCTAAGGTTTATTGCTTTTAATACTATCTAGTATTTATAATTTTTAGCGCTAATGCCCCAAGGACACTTTTGTGATACCACCTCTGCAAATAGATAGCTTAGAGCCACTGATAGATCTTGATGACCACTTTCTATCCACCCCGTTTTCCTTTGAATCTCTCCCCCCTTTTTTTTCGCAAACTTTAGCCGCTCCCTTACTACCACCTAAAACACTGCAACCATACCCCTTAGAGTGTACTCTAGCGGAACTGCAGCGAGATGTTGATAAATTTGAACATTTGAATCAAGACCTGTATGAAAATGGCTTCCCCCAATCTATTCTCCATTTCTGGTCCTTATTTAGAAAAAGCGAGGATCCAGAACAAGCCTTACGCCAGTTTTCTCAAACTGAAGGATTCACGCCAGAATTTGTCCAGATGTCTGCTTTATTGGGCTCCTTTTTTGTGAAGCATCTAATCGATTGCTGCCCCGAAATCCTCAAAGAAAAAATTGAGGAGCCTTTAGATAATTTTCCCCATACTATGCTCACCAAAATGGAGGTCTCGGATAAAAACCTGCTTATTTTTTTCCTATTCATCCAACAGCCAAAGATTTTACACAAAGTTCTTTTTTCCGTGGGATCTAGGTTTTACGATCTTTTACATATCCACCCCAATTTTACACCGAAAATTCTACACAATTTGGAGGCGCTTGGATTTACCCGGGGACAAATCCTCAATAATTTGAAACTTTGGACAAAATCAAGACCTTGCTTTGACAGAACTAGTCAAAGGAGGCTATCCGAGATTTTTGATCAGGAAATCGGGCGTATTGTCTATTGGCTTCTCACTAAGCAACAGGAAAATATTTTCTTACAGGATACAACCCCCTTTTCTAAAGAGGGCTTAGAACTGATCCTTTTTGAGACAAAACAGGGGTTGAACCAATTTCAGGAGGCTTTGCCCACCCTATTAAGCCCCCCCTTAAAAATAGGTTCTGGGCTGTACGCTAATGTGGTTTCTCTTTTCAAAATTCACCTGGAAGCTGTTTTAAAACGTTTACATCCTGTGGATCATGATAGACTTTTACGCCTGGTACTGCTCAAGCATAAAGAGGTTTTTTCTAAAAAACTTGTGTGTTTAATCCAATCGGGAAATTTTTTATGGTCGAATGTTGCCTCGTTTTTCTTCAGTATTCTCCTGAATGACCTCTCCAAGGAGGATCAATTCCGTCTCATCACTGAGCAGGACCGAGCGGGAGATTTCCTTTTCAGTAGTTGCATGCTCTGGTTGAACCTTAAACCTTGTGCTAAAATGCATCTCATCAAAGAGATCTCTACTACGGCCGACGTAAGCTTACAGACAGTATTAAAAATTGTAGAGAGCCCTATCCTGAATAAAGAAGAAAAAATAAAAATTTGCAAACTTCAGCGGATCGAAACATTTATTCGGGAATTACCCTCTGCAGCCCAAGAAAAAATTTTTCATGATATAGATAGAGAAGGGCTTGTACGACCTCTTAAAAAAAGGAAAAAAACCGCTTTTGAGTTGGATTGAATCTTATCAGTCGATCGGCTCAAAGAAACTAAAGTTGATTACAATTTTTCTCCAAAGGATGATTATGTCAGGATTAGATTTCCGTTTGGAAAAAAATGTGCTTCACCTTTTGGAAACTCCAACTAAAGATCTGGACTCCTTCCCTTTTACCTCAAAAATAAAATCGGATCTTTTTGATAAAAGAACCCAACTAGATCTGGAAGAAGGGGAATTTTCAAGAGTATTGAGTACTCTTTGGAGTGAGAAGGATCTCAAAAAAAAACTCTTTTGGCTCGAGCAAAAATCGATTGAATCCCATCCCCTTCTCCTTTTTGAGGAGGCTATTGCAAAATTTCAAGATACCCCTACCTTAACTGTTTTGGTTCAAGAAACGATTCCGCTGGTCCATGGGGCCCATTTTCGCCTTTTGCAGGATGCCGCCTGTTCACTAAACCCAGTTGTGCCTATCTATATTGTCGATCGTATTTTGGAGGTCTATCGAGTGCGCTTGAGTCAACTCGTTTATAAAAAGCTCAAAAAACCGTTGTTTATTCTAGAGAATGAAGCTCAAATTCAAGAGTTAAATCTTTTAAAGGTGAAACAGATCGCTGAAAACAGCCTCTCAAGAGCGCTCCCTAGCCCGGTATGGATCGGATTTTGCGGAATGAACTGCTTTAGTGTAGGTAAACCCAATATGATACGGTCAACAGATTTTACTCCGGTTCGCCACTCTTATGCTTTGCAGGAACTTGCTAAAAAGGGGATCGTTCAGCTAAATCGACCGAAACCAAAAGTCGTTTCAGCACTCTTGGAGGAGCTTCTTGCGAAAATAACCTCTTTGATCTAACTTCAGGCTTTTAAAAGAAACCTCTATTTTATTCCTAACGCTACACCCCAAGTAGGCTTTCCACACAGGAAAAATAGACCCACTTGCCCAAAGCTGCCCCAGTAAGAGGGCCAAAGAACGGAATCCAGGCATATGACCACTCCGATGATACTTTCCCCGGATAGTGTACCAGTTGATGCACTAGCCTGGGGGCTAGATCTCTTGCAGGGTTGATTGCATAACCGGTAGTCCCTCCTAACGAGAGGCCGATCGAAAATACAGCCAAACCAATTAATAGGCCATGCAATCCGCTAGCGAGCTGGTTCATCGGATCAATAATGGCAAAAACCGTTATTACCAAAACGAAAGTACCCACAACTTCGGTCAAAAAATTAGTCCCTTTTGTGGGATATTGAGGAGACGTGCAAAAAGACATCAACTTGAATTTTGGGTCTTTGAGAGGGGAAAAAAAGTGGTTTTTATAAAGCAAAAACACAAGTAGGGAGCCACAAAAAGCCCCTGCAAACTCCCCGGCTAAATAATAAGGGACGTTGCCCAAGGCGATTTTATTAGCTAAAAGAAAAGCCAAAGTAATCGCTGGATTCATGTGAGCCCCGCTGATTGAACCGATAAGGGTAATCCCAAAAACCACAGCAAAAGCCCAACCGGCTGTGATCACGATCCAGCCCCCATTCTCCCCTTTTGTATCGGGAAGAATAGCATTAGCTGTTACCCCATTTCCCAAAAGGATTAAAAGAAATGTACCAAAAAACTCTGCTAGAAAAATGGACATACCTTACCCTTAAAATTTTGTTTGACAATTGCCTAAAATTAAGAGATTTCTAATTTAAACCCCAGAATTTTTAAAACCAACGCTCCCCATCAAAGGCTTTATGAAAAACTTTATCCTTGCACTCGACCAGGGCACTACCAGTTCAAGATCGGTAATTTACGACTTAAAAGGAAACTGTATAGCCACCGCTCAAAAAACTTTTCAACAATATTTTCCCAAACCCGGGCTGGTTGAGCAAGATCCCCTCGAGATTTGGACCTCTCAATATGCTACAATGGTGGAGGTGATAGCAAAAGCACGTATTCGCCCTGATGAGATCGCTGCAATCGGGATCACCAATCAACGTGAAACCACCATCGTTTGGGATAAAAAAACGGGCAATCCGATATACAACGCGATTGTATGGCAAGACCGGCGTACAATCGATTTATGTGAAAAACTCCAAAAGGGGGGCAAAAGCGAAGCGATCCAAAAAGCTACTGGCCTCCAGATTGACCCCTACTTCAGCGCCACAAAAATCCAGTGGATTTTAGAGAACGTTCCAAAAGCTAAAGAAAAAGCGCTAAACGGAGAGCTCGCCTTTGGAACAGTAGATACATGGCTTATTTACCAACTGACGGGAAAAACGGTACACGCCACCGATCCCTCAAATGCAAGTAGAACCATGCTTTTTGATTTAAATAAACATGCCTTTACCCAGGAGTTAGCCGATCTTTTTTCGATCCCACTGTCGATTTTACCCCACGTATACCCCTCAAACTCCCATTTTGGAACAGTTTGTCCTCAAATTCTCCCCTATCCAATACCGATCACCGGTGTTCTAGGAGATCAGCAAGCAGCCCTATTTGGTCAGGAATGCTTTACAAAAGGGATGGCAAAAACCACTTACGGCACAGGTTGTTTCATCTTGATGAATCTGGGCGAAAAGATTGAGTACTCAAAACATAAAATGCTCACGACCGTTGCTTGGCAAATTGGAGATGCAGTGACCTATGCGCTTGAAGGGAGCGTATTTATTGGGGGAGCTGCCGTTCAATGGATGCGCGACGGCCTAGGAATAATCGAAAATTCGCGCGATATCGAGGAGCTTGCCGCTAAAGTCTTGTCAACTGACGGAGTCTTATTCATCCCCGCTCTGACAGGTCTTGGCGCTCCCCACTGGGATCCTAAGGCAAAAGGGGCTATTTTTGGCATCACTAGAGGTACCAAAGCAGCCCATATCGCCCTTGCAACGCTGCAGGGGATCGCATTTTTGGTATACGATGTGATCGAAGCGATGCAGCATGATACAGATATCCCTTTGAAAACAATGCGTGTTGATGGGGGCGTTTCAAGAAGTGACCTGATGCTTCAATTTCAATCGGATTTACTCCAAATCGAAATTGAACGCCCACCCTCAAGTGAAATGACCGCCTTCGGAGCCGCCCTCTTGGCAGGTCTAGGAAGCAAGGTGTATTCCTCAGTAAAAGATCTAGAAAACCTCTACAAAAAAGACCGAACCTTCCTCCCTAATAAAAATCTCAAAATGCAAGAACTCAAAGATCGCTTCCATAAAGCGGTGGAATTAATCAAAGCGCTGGAAAATGAAGATGCATCGTGAAGAACTCCTTAAAAAAGCCCGAAAAGAATCCTCTTTTGATGTGATCATAATTGGTGGGGGGGCATCAGGATTGGGAAGCGCTGTCGACGCTGCAACACGAGGTCTCAAGGTTCTTTTGGTGGAGCAGCTTGATTTTGGAAAGGGGACCTCCTCAAAATCGACAAAGCTCATCCATGGTGGGCTAAGATATCTTCAGCAAGGGAATATAAAACTTGTCAGAGAGGCCCTAAAGGAGCGGGGGCTTCTTACAAAAAATGCCCCCCATCTTGTTTCAGAGCGCCGTTTTCTGATTCCGGTGTATCACTGGTACGAGCTCCCATTTTATGGAGCTGGATTAAAAATTTATGATTTTCTCTCTTTTTCCTATAGCCTCAAAAAAACCGAAATTCTCTCAAAAAAAGAGGTGATTGAGGCGGCACCTGAAATCCAACAAAATGGGCTCAAGGGGGGGCTTGTCTATTCAGACGGGCAATTTGATGATGCGAGACTTTTGATCACATTGGCTCGTACAGCTGTAAATCTTGGGGCAATTTGCCTCAATTACATGAAAGTGGTAAAACTCGTAAAAGAAAACGGTCAGCTTCATGGACTTCTAGCGGAAGATTTTTTTACTAAAGAAAACATCTTCTTTAGTGGGAAAGTGATCCTGAATGCCACGGGTGTTTTCGCGGACGGTATTCGCCACCAAGATGACCCTGAAGCGCACACAATGATGGCCCCTAGCCAAGGGATCCACTTGGTACTCCCTAAAAGTTTCCTCTCTAAAGAGACTGCCGTCCTTATTCCAAGTACAGCTGATGGACGTGTTCTATTTATTGTGCCGTGGCATGATAAAGTTTTATTAGGAACCACCGATACTTTTAAAAAAACTATCGATCTAGAACCCCAATACCAAGAGGAGGAGATCGAATTTCTTTTAAAAGAGAGTGCAAAATACCTGGATAAACCACCCACTAGAAAAGATATCTTGAGTGTTTTTTCGGGTCTAAGACCTCTTATCAGAGAAAAAAATAAACCGACCAAAGCGATCAGTAGAGAACACCTGATTGAGGTCTCTTCAAGTGGGCTTATTACCCTCGTAGGGGGGAAATGGACAACTTTTAGAAAGATGGGTGAAGACGCGATCGATGCCTGCCAAAAAAAGCTAAATATGCATAAAAAACAATCCCGAACCGAACACCTTAAACTCCATGGGTATTTGGATACTTTTGATGCATATGATCCCCTTTTGCCCTACGGAACCGATAAAGAAGCTATTTTGAAAATCGCTAAAGCCCAACCCGAATACGCAAAAAAAATCCATCCGAAACTCCCCTACATAAAAGCGGAGATTCTGTTCGCTGTAAGAGAAGAGATGGCAAGACGCGTTGAAGACGTTTTATGCCGCAGAACCAGGGCCCTTTTTTTAGATGCAAAAAGCACACTGGAGGCTGCCTCTGATGTGGCTAAAATTATGGCAACTGAGCTTGGTTTATCCGAAGATTGGGTCCATCAGGAGCTAAAAGATTTTAGAGAAATTGCTGCCTATTTTACCCCTCCCTAAAGCCTCTAAAGTAAATGGCCTTATAAAAAGTTTATTCTTATTTATTTTTTATCCTTCGTTAGTTATAGCAGGATTAATAATGGGATTTTCATCTAAAAATTCTTTAAAGGTTTTTATCATAATGGGGATGCTTTTTTCTTGTAATCGCGACGTAGAAAAGGCAGACGTCTCTTTGCCTATATCCCTGCACGCACCGCTTGACGAGGCATTCACCTCTATGCAATTTTGCAAGGGGGGGTGGCCTCAGAGACAATGGTGGGATTTTTTTGAAGATAGCCAACTAAGTACCCTTATAGAAAAAGCAATTCGGCAAAACCCCTCACTTAAAAAGGCGCAGGCGAAATGGGTCAGCTCCAATCAATATGCAAAGGTAGTACGTTCAAAACTTTACCCCAACCTCTCGGGTAATTACACAGAGGACTGGACCTATTTCGGAAAAAACGGATTTGTTCTTGGTTTTTACCCCTTACCTCCTAGCCTATCCCCCCCTCAGAGTGCAAACATTCTCGATCTTACCCTTAATTTTTCTTACGAATTTGACTTTTGGGGAAAAAACAGGATGCGCTATCAAGCAGCGTTGGGAAAAGTCATGACGGAGCTTGCCGAGTCGATACAGGCGGAGCTTATTTTGAGCAGCATGGTAGCTTTTAGCTACTTCGAATATCAAACCCACCAAACCATTTTAGGGTTAAAAAACAAGATTCTGAATGATTTACTGGCAAGCGAATCCCTTGTTGAAAATAGGAATAAAATAGGTCTGGATAACCTTTTCTCTGATTTAGACATTCAAGAAAAGATCCTCAATATTAGACAAGAGCTAGTAGACGTTAAGAAAAACATAGAGATAGATCTTGTCGTTTTAAAAAACCTTGTTGGTGAAGGCCCCGATAGTCTGATTAGCGTTGAGTACACACCTCTATTGATGGAAAAAACCCTAGAGGTTCCCGAAAATGTGGGTTTGGAGCTTTTAGGAAGACGCCCCGATTTGATCGCGATGATTTGGGATGTAGAGTCAAAGAGTAAAGAGATCGGCGTGGCGCAAACAGAGTTCTATCCTAACATCACTTTGGGTGCAAATGGTGGCTTTGAAAGTCTACAGTTCAACACCCTTTTTTCTGGCGATAGCTTGACCGGATCACTAGTTCCAGCGGTTAGCCTCCCTCTTTTCACCGGTGGAAGACTTCAGGGAAATTTGGACGCTAAAACTGCCAAATTCAATGAAGCCGTTTATGCCTACAATGATGGTTTACTGAACGCTGTGAAAGAGGTAAGCTCCGAGTTGTATCAATTAAAAGCGCTTTTTGATCAGCAAAATATCCAAAAGAAAAAAATTCTCAATCGGCAAGAAAAACAACAGCTCACCTCCCTACGTTGCGAGAAGGGGTTGGATGACCTCCTTAATTTCTATTTAAGTCGTATCGAGACTTTGCAACAACAGGCTGAAAACGCTCAAATTGAAAATTATCGATTAGCAAGTATGGTGCGCCTGATAAAATCCCTCGGTGGGGGATTTATGACACCTGAACTCCCCAATAGTGCCCCTTAGGTAGGATATTATGACTTTACCCCCACAAGAAATACCCCCGCAAGTCCAGACTTCTAGAAATAGAATCCTCCTTGGGGTCTCCCTTGGGCTTTCTGTTTTAACTCTGCTTTTTGGGCTCTATTGGTTTTTTTATGCCCGTTTCTACAAATTTACCGACGATGCCTACGTTGCAGGAAATACCGTGATGGTTACAGCCCAAGTACCAGGTATCATCACCACCATTTACGCACAAGATGCCGATTTTGTAACCAAGGGGACCCCTTTAGTGCAAATTGACCCTACCGATCACCAAATCGCTCTCAACGCACTGGTGAATGATCTGGGAAATCAGGTGCGAGATGTGGCTAAACTTTTCTTTTCCGTCGAAACCACAAAAGCCGATATCTTGGCTCAAAAAGCCCTTTTGAATAAAAAAATCGAAGATTTTGAGCGGCGCAAAGCACTCATACCCTCAAATGCGGTCTCCCAGGAAGATTTCATGCACAGTAAATATGACATGGAGAACCAAGAGGCGAATGTTTTAGCCTTAGAAAACACCCTTCTAGGCCTAGAAGCCCAAACAGAAAACACGACTATTGAGACCCACCCCAAAGTTCTGAGCCTTATTCAAAAAGTGCTTCAAGCCTACATCAACCTTAAAAGATGCACCCTTTATGCACCAGTAACCGGGGTAGTGGCCCAAAGGACCGTACAGGTTGGTAAATGGGTCGCGGTGACGGAGCCCCTTTTATCTGTGGTTCCGCTTGATCAGATGTGGATTGAAGCAAATTTTAAAGAGACCCAGCTAAGCCGTGTGCGTGTGGGACAACCGGTAAAAATCCAATCGGATATCTACGGCCATTCGGTGGAATACTCGGGAGTGGTTGCAGGCGTCGGAGGGGGTACTGGCAGCGCTTTTTCTGTTCTTCCCCCACAAAATGCCACAGGAAACTGGATCAAGATTGTCCAAAGGGTTCCCGTACGTATTGATCTATCCAGAACTATGCTTGAGGAATTTCCTCTAAGAGTAGGTTTATCTATGCTGGTGACTGTAGACACTACCCAAGATCAGGGCTCTATGACTGCGCAACCTAGAGACGTGGACACTATACGTTTTGCCACAGATATTTATGCGAATGAGGAGGCGGGGGCTTTAGAGCTGATTCGTCAAACTATCGAGACTAATCTCTCATTAGAGGCAAAAGATTTGGAATCAAAATGACCATACCATTAACCGCACCAACCCTGCCGACCTATTTGACTGGGTTTGCACGATTCTTCTCCATCTTCGCTTTGTCTTTAGCTACTTTTCTTATCGTTTTAGACCTTTCTATCGCTAACGTATCCATCCCCTATATCTCGGGAGATTTGGGAGTTGCCGTAGACCAGGGAACCTATGTGATCACCTCATTTTCTGTAGGAAATGCGATCGCTTTACCCCTTACGGGTTGGCTAACAGACCGTTTGGGGGCAGTGCGTTTAATCACTTTATCCATATTTGGATTTGTGCTCCTTTCAGCCTTTTGCGGACTGTCCTATTCTTTGCCTATGCTTGTTATATCCCGATTTTTTCAGGGTCTTCTTGCAGGTCCATTAGTCCCTTTAAGCCAAAGTCTTCTTATATCCACTAATCCACCTGAACATAAAAATAGAGTTTTAGGGGTCTGGAGCACCGTAACCGTTTGCGGCCCTGTTGTTGGACCTATTTTAGGTGGATGGATCACCTTCAATTACTCTTGGGAGTGGATCTTTTATATCAATATCCCTACAGGGATTTTTTGTATTTTGATCATTCTCGCCTATCTCAAGCGATTTGAAACCACCAGGAAAATCCTCCCCATTGATAAATTAGGATTTTTTTTATTGGCAATTGCTGCCTCTAGTTTTCAATTTATTCTGGATAAAGGGGAACAATTTGACTGGCTCCAATCAAACCTGATCTTAACCCTCTCCATCCTCTCTTTTTTGAGTTTTTTGTTCTTTTTAATATGGGAATATTTTAAGGATAATCCCCTCGTCGATTTCTCCCTATTTCGCTATAGAAGCTATACTTTATCGATCCTTTTTATCATTTTTATGTATTCGAGCTACTTTGGAGCGATTGTCATAGTCCCTTTATGGTTACAAAGCAGCATGGGCTATAATTCCGTATGGGCCGGATTGGCTATCGCACCACTGGGGATCCCTCCCTTATTTCTGGGGGCTCTAGGCGTCAAGGCGATTGAGCGCTTTGGCAAAATCTTAACGCTTGGACTCAGTCTGTTTTTTTTCTCGCTATCGAGCTTTTATACAGCCTTTTTTGCGACCAATGTAGATGTCTGGCATGTGATGTTTTCCCGTCTTATCATGGGTTTTGGACTAATTTTTTTTATCGCACCCATCATAGCTTTGAGCGTACAGGATGTAGATGAAAAAAGGCTGCCTGAAGCTGCCGGGTTTTTCCATTTTGTTCGCACTCTTTGCGCTGGGATTGGAACCTCATTGTTCACTACTTTATGGATTCGCCGTCAAGCTTTCCATCATGAACGAATTTGCGAAAACATCACCCCCTACTCCCCTGCGTTTCAGAGCTTAGCCAAAAAATTGCCCAAACTTGCCTACGATAATACGGCTAGCCTTATAGCAACAAACGGGATGGTAGATCAGCAATCAGCCATGATGACATTCAATGATATCTTTTTTTTCATGGGCTGGCTTTTTATTTTTTTGTTGTTTCTCCTTCCTATCGGGATGAAAAAAAGGGGGGCGTCGAAATAACAACTCTTTTTTTTTGAAATTAATTTTTTTACGAACTATCCTCTAAGGAATCCAAACGAAAGGAAACTTAAGGATATGTTTAAAAGAGTTCTCCCCTTTATGGTTTTGTGTTGCATCCCTTTATTTGGGGCAAAACATACTAATAATAGTAAAGCAACAGATAACGAATCATCTGAAGATTGTGGCAATTTTTATGCCGGTATCTTTGGAGGTGGTGGTGGTTTTGGTATCAGCAATTTTAGACAAACGGGAACCATTTTTTTTCCGGCTGCTTCAGGGGGAACAACAGCGGTAACAGCGACATCGGGTGGGCGCACCTCTGGAGCTGGGTTCGTAGGTGTACAGCTTGGATATCTATGGCACTCTTTCCAAGATGAAAAAAACCCCAATTCGTGGCTGTTAAGACCAGCAGTAGAGTTTGAAGGATATTATATCGGGACATCAACAAAGCCCGTTCTAGGATCTCAAACAGCTCTTGCAAATAGATTTCAGAATACATTCCCTATCAATGCCGGAACCCTTCTGGCAAGCGGTGTCTTACATTTTTACGAAAATGAGGATGTAAAATTTCATCCCTATTTAGGGGGTGCGGTGGGAGCTGCTGTTTTAACAGCACACGACGCCTCCTCCTATTTAGTTCTTCCAACACAACCCTCAAATAATTTTAACTCAAACACCACAGCTACCGGCTGGAGTTTTGCCGCGCAGGCAAAAGTGGGATTGATGTACGATATCAATGAGAATTTCAAAGTATTTGCCGAGTATCGATTCCTCTATCTCACCCCAACCAATTTGGATTTTGGAAGTACAATCTATACTGCTCCCACAACCACCTCCAACTGGAGAGTGCGTTTTGGTAATATGTATATCAACTTAGGCGATATTGGTGTTGGCTACTATTTTTAAAAAAAGTAAAAACCTCGAGACCGATAAAGAAAATACACCCCCCCTTTATTTGGGGGGTTATTATTTTCGGTACACTTTTATAGCAACCAAAAGAGATCCTAAAAACAGGATATTGGCAAAAATCAGGGAGTACAAAACTTCAATCGTCATAAGCCCTACCGAAACAAGAGGGAATAAAATCAATCCAACCGAATAAAACCAGAGAAAAATCTCTAAAATTCGCCCTTCGATCTCTTTAAAAATCCCAAAATCTGCCGTTTCAGACATGTGTGCCCATACACAGGAGGCCGAAATACTTATTAATGGGATGATCAGCCAGTACCAGTAGGGGTGAGGAACTAAGTATAGAGCCAAAACACCGATAACAACGAGCCCTAGACCACTTTTAGCAAGGCTCTTGGAAGAAATTTTCCCTTGCAACTCGGGGTAAAAACTTAAAGTCCCTAAAAGCCAACAGATGGTAAAATAGGCATACACATCAGTTATTGAAGCCGAATCGAGCTGCCACTTTTGTCCAATCCAAACCCCAAAACAGATGAGAAGTCCAATCCAACCCCCTAAAAACAAAAAAGAGAGCCAAAAAAACTTGGTAAAACGGAACAAAACTAAGAGGGTCATAAGCTCTTTTAGAACCTCTTTCAGCTTTGAGGCTTTTTTCTGATTCCCTTTGCTAAAAGGGAGGTATAAAGATAGAAAAAAGAGATTAAGGGCAGTAAGCACAGCAAAAACGGCAGGAGGGGTACACCAACCAAGCCAATCGGGGTTCGCTAATTTACTCCCCACCCAAGGGCTTGCCAAAAAACTCACCGCTGCTATTCCCATGAGAAAAGGCATCAGATGGGGATGACTTTTTTCGGGATGCTGATCTAGGGCCAAACGCAAGCAGAGTTTTGTATTGCTTGCCCCCACACCGGTCAAAAATCGGCCCAAAAAAAGAACATTTGGCTGTACACTGACACCCCCCCCTAGAAGCATCATATAGCCTGAAAAAGAAACGAGGGTGGTAGCCAAAATGAGGGCTCTATTCCCCCATTGAGTCTCAAAATGCTGTATCAAAAAAAGCCCTACAAAATGTCCCAAACCAAAAATAGACAGAAATAGCGCCATGGAGGTCCAATAGGAGACATTTCCCCATTCTAGAGCCAGGGGATTATTCGAAAAAAAAAGGGAAACAGCGGGCAAAAAGAGACCAAAGCCCGCAATGTTGAGAAGAAAATTAAAAATCAAAGGCTGCACAAGCTGCCGATTCTCCTCCCCTAACATTAAAAATGCTTTTAGCTGCATAAAGCTCTTATACACAAACAAAGTTAAGGAGCCACCCCTTTTTTATTGCTCCTCTAACTGATAGCCCGTCTCCTCAATAGAGGCTAAAAACTTGCTCAAAAACCGCTCTTGCCAGCTCTTATGCTCCAGCGGATATTGCTCATAACCTCTAGGAATCTTGAGCAGATTAAAACAGGTCTGCGCCTGAACGAACTTCTCGTTTTCTATCTCGACTACACCTATAACCAGATGGGGTTTTAAAGCGGGCGCCCCGGTGACAAAAAAAAGAAATTTCTGCACAAAAGAGGCGTCCTTCTCAGAGATTTTTTTTTGCAAAAGATCTTTAATAAGCTCCACTTTTTCCAAAACGGCCGCATCCGACCCCTGATAGGCAAATCTGCATGTAGAGATACTTTCTAAGGGGATCCCTTCAAGGGGATCCAAAGATTGTTTTTCCACCATTTCACAAAAGGATCTAGATGAGCCTATAAGAAATTCTTTCCCTTTTCTAAGTTGGATTAGAGCGAGATTTCTTGCCTCCTTTTCTTGAGCTAAGGCGAATTGAATCACAGCCTTTTTATCTTCTAGGGTCTCATCAAAAATCGTTTTTGCCATATCACGAACAAGGATTTCTAGGATCTTGTCGTTGAACCACAACTTTTTTGACGAGTAGAGATAATCGACCCCTAACCAGTACCCATGCTTTTGTATGAGAAAGTCCCCCACTAGCTGAAGTTGATCTGCCTTGCAAAGATCCAAAAAGCCCAAAATTGACCCCTCTTTTTCAAGGAGTGCCGACACCTCCTCAATAAGGGGTTTCAGTTCCGGTTTTTTTAAAAAAAAGAGAAGCTTGTCCCTCACATCTTTCTTTTCTTTCCAAAGAAGGGTAAACATTTTTTCCAACCCCTCTCCAGTAATTCGAGAGCTATTGTGGCAAATATTTAGAATTTGACTGAACATATCGGGAAAAATTTTTCCGGTTTTAAGCCCCCTTTCCAGCATAAATGAAAAAAAATCCCCCGCTTGCTCGGCAAGTTTATCCTCAATATAAGAATGAAAAAGCCCTTTTTCACAAAGCATCTGTTTTGTCAAATAGAACGCAAGCTGGGCATAAAATTGCCTTGTTAAACCCTCCCCAAAACCCTGTTGCCCCTTAAAACGGATTGCAACTGGTTTAGGAAAAATTCTTGACCAATCTTCAAGGACAACTTGAGGCTCTGTTTTTATGAGCTCTAAATCCACTTCCCATTCGGTTAACATTAAACGGCAGGAGACCACCTGCTCAAAAAAGTCGAAAATTTCCCCATGCTGGCATTCAAAAGCAAGATCCTGGGCCACAATCAATTGATTAAGGGAAAAAAAATAGATCGCAACCAGCTCTCTGACAATCAAGAACTGATCCCCCGCTATTGCACTTCTTAGCGCAATCAGATACCCCACCGGAGAGGGGAGTTGAGCATGGATCATCCTCAAGGCTTCCAAATCCCCTATCTGAGCTGCACTCTCCAGCGCCCTATCGAGGTAATCGGTCGAAACCTTTTTGTTAAGTAGAAAGCGTACCTGCTCTGTATCCCTCATGGTAACAGCTTGTAAAAGAGCTTTCCCGTGTGCCTCATAAGAGGCCCCCTTTTCTAAAAAAAACTCCATCAACGATTGACGACCAAGCGCACCGGCTTTTAAAAAAGCGGTCTCCATTTCTTTAGCGCTTAATTGATACAAAAAAAGGGTTGAAGCCAATTCATTTTCGTTTTGATCTATTGCCTCGAGCAATTCCATTAAAACACAATCGGATTTAAGCCCATAAACGGAGAGGATTTCCAGCGCCTTGTAGTTTTTTAAACGAACTGCCAGTAGAAATACCTCCTCGAGAACATCGATGGAAATCGGATTTTTTTCCAAGATCACCTGAATGAATGCCGATTTGCCCCGCTTCACTTCAGCCAAAAGCAGACTTTTTAAAAAAATAGGATCGTTACCTATGTAGGGCGCTAAAATTTTAAATCCCTCCAAATGGTCGTCATAAAAAGTGGTATGGGCCCCCAAAAAAACCCCTTTTTTTGAGATCTCCACAGAACCTAGAATAAGCTCCGCAATCTGGTTTTTTTTGGCTAAAATAGCCTCGATAAATGCGCGATTCCAAATTTTTACCGGCAGTGAAGAAAGGGTAAGACAAAAACGGACAAAACCGATGCGCCCCTCTCGGCAAGCACAATACAGCCTGTCCTCAATCGAAGGGGGGCTACTTGCCCCATTTTGAAATAGGATTTCCAAAACCTTTCCCTTAACTTTGGTCTCAAGGGGAGATTTTTCCTCGGATGATGGGGGGCTCAAAGGTTGAGCGCTATCTAAAACAAATGAGCAAGCAAAAGACATAAATTCAACACTTTAAAACAAGAATGAAAAAAAAGCGAATGACACGTAAAAAACAACACTTTTGGTAGTTTCTTTTTCTTAAATAATTGACGTTAAATCTCTTTTGAAAACTCATTTAAAGCTGCTGTTTTTTTGATTTTTAAAATTAATTTTTCGTGGATTTTTACTAATTTTCTCCTTAAAATAATAGCGAAAATAATTAAACAGGGTTTTATTTTGATTTCTTTATTCCCTATAGACACTCAGAACCTTTCCCCAGATGACCCTTTTGCTCCCCCAAGTAAAAAGTCACGATCAGACCCCCCCTCCATTTCTTGTACTGAAGCTAGTTTGTTCTCCCCTGTACAAGTCGAGCCTCAAAAAAAAAGGGTCATTTTCCCCTCCGAGATCGATCTTTTAGAAACTTCCCGCTTTTTCTTTCGTAACCAGTCCCCTGTCTCTTTCACAACTTTGGACGAAATTGACACTTTCTCAAAGATGTTCCCCAGCGATATGGATTGTGAAAAATTTTTTGACATGGACTGGGGTAGATTTCAAAGCTGCACATTCCAAAAAGAGCTTTTAGAGAAGAAAAAAAAGGGGCGTCTTTTTAAGATTTTAGAGGAGTGTTTTGATTGTAAAGAGGAGTTTGAAAAGAAGTTTTCGAAACTCTTTCTCCCCTCATATTTCCGTTTAGAGCTTAAAAACCGTCTGAGGGATTTATCGGGATTGAACAAGCTAGATCACGACTTGGCAGAGATTATTGATCTGGGTTTTATCCCTTTTTTTATCTCAAAAAAAACCTCTAAAGACAGCCCATTTTCTATTAATGAGATCAAAATCTGGATTGAGACAAAGTTGAATGCCTCTTTCTATACGGAGGCTCAATCCCACCTTCAACTGCTTTTAGGCGAATTTGAGGATATCTACGCTCTTTGTGAAAACAGGGTTAAAAATATTCTTGAGCCACCTGTTGAACAGACATCGCCCGCTTTTATAACCTCTCTCAAATTTTGGGTAAGGTTTCTCGGTTCCTATCCCGGTTGCCTCTTTCAAGTCTTTGAGCTCTTTACTGAGGAGCATCCAATAAAAGAAGATATCGAGGCGGAACTCAAAGAGCTCACCGAAGCTCAAGCAATGGAGATGCCCCTTGCCCACGAGGCTTTTGCCCTATTTTTGGAGGCGGTTGAGATGGATAAATTTTCTTGTGTCGCCCCCTTTTCCACAATAGAGCAACTATTTTACCTCCTCTATACACCGGTCCTGGAGCACCCTCTGATCACTAAATGGAAAAATCCTTTAGAGTTAACCTCCCCTTCTCTTGCATCCTTAGAGTCTATTGAGGCCGGTTTGATGTGGAACTATTTAGACATGGTGTTTAGTTCGAGCCATCCTGTTGCTACTTCCTTGAGTAATAGGATCTTTTTTGAGTATGCCCTACATAAGATTGAAAACTTCCCAAAAAAGCCCTCAAAAAAAGAGTTTATTCTAACCCTTTTGGAGGCGCTTAAATCGTTTTCCATGATGAATGCCAAGGGTTGGGCAGCCTACACTCCAGAAACTTTTTTTTGCTCCATTTTTTCCGAAGCCGAAGACCAAGACCTGATCAAAAGATTTTGGCATTCCTTTTTTCGAAAATTCCCCGATCTTAAAGAGGATCCGCACTTTGTTTCCCTCTTTAGGGAGTCTATTGCAAGCCAGACAAAAGAGGCTAACAAAAATACCCATCTTATAAGCGCACAAAAAATATGACAACACCCCTTCAGCCGGCTCTAACCGCCCTCTCAAGTATAAAGGAATCCCAAACCCCTTCCGAGGGATTGCTAAGTACCCTTAAAGCATGCTCTGTCTACTCTTTTGACAAAGGGGTTTTTTTTGCCCCCCTTTTTAAAGATGTCTCGATGAAAGAGGTGTGTTGTTTTGTGAAAGAAAAACCGGAAATTCAGTCGGATCTCGTCGCTTTTTTTAAAACCCGCGTGGGTAGCAAGGATAGTGTGGAAGAGGGTGTTCTTATTACCCTTAAACATCCTATAAGCTCGCAACACCACCCCCTTCTACCCAAATTTGCATTTCATAATAAAGCGGCTCAGGATGGGATAGCTTTGCCAATTGAACCCCTTATTCTACCCGAAAACTCCTGTTTTCATCTCAAAATGGGGGGAACAATCCCCTTAGCCCAGCTTGTCAAAACAAAGCCGCTGTCGATGGAAGAAAAGATCTGTATCGCCAAACAGTTAGGGAAAAAAATTCTCCAACTGCACACGAGCTGCAAGCTCTTTCACCAGAGTATCCACCCGTGGAGCATTGTAGTGAAAAAGGGGGATGAGGGGCTAATAGAGGTCTACTTGACCAATTTTCTTGCCACTACCTCGAATCCTCTAGGCAAAGAACCCCTCCTTTGTAAAAATTCGACCCCCCCCGAATTCGAATATGCTCCTTTTATGACTCTAAAAGAACTTGAAGACTACCTTTTTGGGGCCGAAACGACCGATCTGTATAACCTCGGACAAACACTTTTTTTTCTTTTTAAAGGGAGCTACTTTGAAAAAAACTATAGCGAATACCTTACCAGGCCCCACGTTCGACAAAGATATTTTCAAGAGCAGGAAAATATAGGCTGTCTAGACGATTTTTCTGTCCTTAGAGATGACACAGTGAGAGATTTTTTACAGTTCCATCTCAAGGAATTCCCCGAAGAAGTTTATCTTGCTATACGAGGCCTTCTAAGGACGATCCCCAACGAAAGAATTTCTTTAAAAAAAGCACTTCAAACTCTTGAGGAAATCGCTGTTTAGCTACCCCCCCCTTTTTCTTGTAATGATTTCTTGTAAAAACTGACAAACGGGATTTGACTTCAAATCCCTTTTTTGGCAAAAATACCCTCTAAAACACATTCTGGAGCCTTTTTTTGCTTCAATAAGCTGTTCATCCGTGCATGTCCGCAGGGTACGTTTCTCCAACGACATCAAGTCCAGACATGGACAAGATTTTGTCACTCTGCGGACATCTTTATCCCTTTTGATAATCCTAAAGGTTCGTCTAAATCAATAATTGGTTGTTTTTTTGCTTTGAATAGGATCGGCTAATTGGGATCCATTCGCTGTTTTTTTAACCTTTTTCCTTCCCTTTTTTGGTCTTGTACTGGTAGTCTTCCATTTGATTAGCTTGAAATGATGACCTACTGACTGCCCTGAACAGGCTGAATAAAAAAATTTCGCCTAGAAACTCTATAGGACACCAATTGTGAAAATCATCTCTAATACAGCTATTAGTTTGGATGGTCGTATCGGGATAAAAGATCTCTCCCATTTAAAACTTGGTAGCGACTTTGACTCCAAGGAAATGTCTAGAATTTGCGTGTTGTTGAAATTTTTACAAGACGTCTACAAATCCAGGAGTGGCTCACCGATCCAAATCTGCGCTCGATAGTTTTTAAGTTTATTGCACTCCGATTTTTAATAGAGGGTAAAAATTCCTTATGCAGCATCTTCAACACTTTATCTTCGATTTTGCGGGCACCTTGTTTGATGATGCTGAGCTAAGTTTTTTTGCAACTCAAGAAACTATCCTCCGTATGGGGGGCGAGAAAATATCCAGAGACGTTTTTTTTAACGAATTCACATTACCCGCCGAAACATTTTATTATAAGTTTCTAGATAAAAAAATCCCTTTTTCCGAGATCAACTCCCTTTATTTTCAAATCTACCCTGAATTTGCATTGAAAGGTTCCTTACGGCCTGGTGTCATTGAGATACTCGAGGAATTGAAAAGGGAGAAAAAAACCATCTCCATTTTTTCGACGATCGCGGAACCTGTATTGAAGAAACTGGTCAATTTTTTGCATTTAGATAGATTCCATCCCATTTTAAGAGGAGGTGTGCTCAATAAAGAGGTGGAGCTGAAGGAGTTTTTAAAAATTCACCCTTTCAACGCTTCTCAAACCCTTTATGTGGGGGATATGGATGTAGACGTTTTGGCAGCAAACAGAAACGGTGTTGTAAGCGGTGCCATTTTGAGCCGATACCAGCCACTTAAAAAAGTTGCCCAGGCCAAGCCAAAAATAGTTTGGAACAGCCCTTTAGACCTAATCGAATTTGTAAAAACGTTAAAAAAGGTGCGAGAGATTAAAAAAGCAAAACCCTATCCGGTGGTCACTGTAGGCGCCCTAGTTTTTAACCAAAAAAAAGAGTGTCTACTTATACTAACCGATAAATGGAGCTATACCTTTGCTATCCCGGGGGGTAAGATCGACAAAGATGAAACCTCGACCGATGCCCTTTTACGCGAATTTCAAGAGGAGACGGGATTGACGCTCAAAGAGATCTCGTTATTCATGGTTCAAGATTGCATCCAATCCGAAGAATTTTATGTGCCCGACAGCCACTTTATATTTTTGAATTATGTAGCATATACGGATACCCAACACGTTGTGCTCAATGACGAGGCGCAAAGTTTTCTATGGGTCGATCCAAAAGAGGCTTTGCATCTAAATCTCAATCGCCCTACTCGGCTACTCATTGAAAAGTACGTAGCAAATCATTTGTAGGCAACTCACCAGTCCCTCTTTATAGGGTTGAAGTGTATCATTGAAACAGGCAATTACCGTAAGTTTCTTTAAAAAAATAGACAATATTTAATCCCTCTAGGGCATCTTAAACCCTTTGGATCCCCTCCCCTGAAGGAGTAAAATAGATTAGATAATAACTTTTATCTTTGATATCCTATTCATCTATTTATGGGCAAAATACCCTAAATTGGATCAACTTATATATTGCTTGAAGAGTTTTCTTAGCTAAGAAATTGCAAAGGTAAAATTTTAAAACGGGTACCTAAAATGACAACGCCACCGCATGCTTGTAAACCTTTTGACGTTCAGCAATTGAATCTTTTTGGTCTTAATAATGCTGCTCAAGAAAAGGCAAGAGAGAATACAGATATCAGCTCCTCGACGCAAAATGAGGGGACGGATGCAAAGATCAAGCGTCTAAACCCACCAGAGCTAGCAGCGCGTGGGGGGAAGAAACAGAAAAGGGCTCATCCCCTGGACTTTTTATTTGGGGAAAAAATCTGTAGAAATTTTGCCACTTTAGCGGACCTTGAGGCTTTTTTAGCCAAAGAGGGTCTCTCGTTGGATCTACAAGAGGATACCTTGGATACGGAGTACATCCAACTCTTCAAAGAGGCGGCCCTCCCCTACCTATCCCATTTTACTCTGGAAAACCGGATAGATCTCTTCAAAATGCTCGGCGATTCCAAAAAAAAACTTCCACCCCTAAAGGCTGAGGATATTCGGAACCTGTGCCTACTTTTAAGCCCTTTTGGGGGCTGGGGGGAGTACAAATCTTTTCAAAGCATTTTAGCCCTTTTTATGGATCATGATCCAAAACAGTGGCGCCAGTTTACTGAATTTTTAACCCCTTTGCTCGAATCAGGCTGTGATTGCTTCTGGCTTTTTAAGTTTTTCGAATCCCTTGAAGAGATCCATCCCCCACAGTGGTCAGAGTTTGTCACGTACTTTATTCAGTATGGCAAAGAGTGTGCTCAAGATCCTGGGTGGATCCCTTTTTTCAATACCTTTCATAGTCAAGAAAGGGAAAAGTTATTGAAGGGCACTACAATGGAGATGCGTAAAATCTTTTTTAAAGAGGAGCTTGTCCCATTCGAACAAATGGGTCTGGAAATTCTCTCAAGCCTCTCTGATTCCCATCTCAAAAGCTACTACACGATGATGCAAACTATCGGACCTCAATACCTCCCTTTCCTCCTATATTTACCCAAACTTCTTAGGCTCCATAAAGAAGATTTCACCCAAAGATCTTTTGATCGATTTGCCTTTTATCTCCAATCGGGCCTCATATGTTTTGAAAATTTGGCTTTTACCCTTTTTGAAGGGGCTGATCTGGAGATTTTCCATTTGGAGGATCTCAAATCCTGTTTATGCATACAAAATCTTAGCGAATCTTGGCCTGAGTACTACGGTTTAGTCGAATTTTATCAAAAAGCCTTTTCTTTAGAGACCAATCCGGTAGTCAAAAGAATACTAGCTGAAGATCTTGTACGGCTCTTGAACTCCTTAAATGAGCAGGATTTCTTGGATACGGCTCAAGAAAAAATGGCGCTAACCGAACTTTTAAAAGAATTGAACGACTATTTAGAACGGGTGCGCTTTGTACGTAAAAACATCCCACAAACCCACCCCGCCTTTGCTATTTGTCAGGGTACAAAAGGGTTTATAGATCAAAGTGGTAACACCTTTTTTTTCAAAGGGGATCTTTCGGCGGCTGACTACCCCTGCTATCTCAAGCTTCTTGCCCATTCCCAAATACAGTACACCCAAAATTTCGAAGTGGTATTTTTAAAATCTGCACCCGAAATGATTGAGGGAAGGCTGGAGTTTAAAATCCCCTCTACCGTGGATCATGGGGGTCCATCCAGATCTTTATTTTCTTTAATCGCCTCAGAAATTGTTAAAAACTCCGAGGGCTGCGGGATAGAGCTTGATAGCGAAGGCTTCCCCCTATTAAAAGACGATGCATCCAAAGAGAAAACAGAGCTTTATAGGGATTTTGGAAAGTTTTTGGCGATGGCAAAAAAACTGGAAATTCCGCTCGGCAAAGTTTTCCACCTAAAGACGTACTTCATCATGCGCATCCTAAAGATGTCGATAGAGCACACCTCTTTGGCCTTCTATCAAGAACTCGATAGAATTTTGGAGGGAAAAAGACTTATAAACAAAAAAAGACCTAAAGAAACCGATCTGGAAAAACTTAAAGATCTTTATCTTCTCGATTCGATTGAAGAGGTCCCCTCCGTTGTGCACCAGGAGCTAAAAAACATTTACCAAAATCGCCTGAGGGCTGTTCGAACCCTTATGGAGGGGATGGATTTTGAAACACTCTTCAACATCCGCCAAGAATCCCCTTACGTTATTGCCTACCAAATTGAGGGGAAACCGCTTACTTCCGAGAATTTCTCTAGTTTCATAGACCTTGAGATTGAGGGTTTTGATGATCCTTTTGCCCTAAATGATCTTGATAGTAAAAAAATCAAAGAGCATGTCCAAGATTGGTTTTTAAGCTCCTCAGGTGATAAGTGCGCCCATTTTGCCCATGCCACAACCGGCTCTTCTGGGATAAGCCTGAATGAAAAACTGAAACTTTCGATTCGCCCTAAAGCAAAAAATGATATTCACCCGGAAACCTCCTGCTTTTTGCATACCTGTTCTTCAAGCGTGGATATTTTTGCCGATAGCCTAGAGGAGATTACCTCCATTTTAGAGGGTATCTGTCTTGAAAAGGGGTTTAATGCAGTCTAGCAACCGCCTCCTGCCACCCTTTTTCTAGCTATTTCACCAGAAGAAACAAGGTAACAATTTAACTTAACCCGTAGAATAAGACGATGTTTTCCCCATTACGCCCGATAGCACACTGCCAAAGCCCTACTGCTCCATTTCCCTTTTCACCTACCGACGAAAACAGAAAAGTCCACAGCGTTGCTATGCAAAGTCTATCAAATGCCTCGGTGGAGAAGAAAAAGGAGTTTTTTGATTTTTTGCTTCCAAAATTTCCCCCTCGCCAACGAAACCTTACTAAAGAAAAAATAAAAGAATTTCTCCAAATGCATGGTTTGACTAAAAGCTTTGTAGAATTTTTTGAAGAGGGGACGAAAGAGATCCTGCAAAAACTCCCCCCCGTATCCAAAATCTTTTTTTTCAAAAACTTTTTCTTTCACACTAAAAGAGAGGGGATGCCTAGTATAAGCGAGCTTACTGATCTTACCACTAGACTCCAACCTCACGTTTTAGGACGTGATAGCCGACATGTAAACAAGATACTTTTCACCTTTTTGGAAAAAACAAGAGAGTCCTGGCCTTACCTTGATGCCTCTTTGCGCTGCGTAACCCCAGGGATGCACGGGATTAGGCACAGTGGAGTCCTTTATCATCTTATTGAACTCCTTCCCGCTCTAGCAAAAGAGCAATGGGCCGAATTCGCCCTTTTTTTAAAAACCTATTACGAAGATGCTCCCCTTAAACCCTTTGAGCTTTTGTACTTTTTTAAAACATTTTCTAAAGAACAAAGGGATCTTTTGCTTTTTGGGTCCAATCAAGCTATCAGAAAGGCCCTTTTTGCCAACACCTATGCGCAGGGAGATCATTCGGGATTGGCCATCCTATTGACCTACACACCACAAGAGATCGCATCCTTTTATGCTCTTATAAAAAAACTCCCCGAGATGATCTATAACCACATCTTTCTCATTCCGGTTGTCTTTGATTTAAAGGGGGGGCGCAAGCTCCCCTATTTTATTCAAGAATTTACGAGATCTCTTTTTAATGTACGCTTGAATCTTGAGAATTTTCTTTTCACTATCGACTATGGAAATTTCCTCCATATTCTACAGCTCCCGACCGTATGCAATACCATTTTGATCCCCTTTCTCGATAATTCTTTCGGTAAAGAGACCGCCTTGATTAATTTCCTTTATGATAATTTCGTCTTTTTTGCTAACCCTATTACGAAAAGGATTGTGTACTACGATCTCGTGTATCTTCTTGATCTAAATGACCACACCTTAACGGCTAAAACCGCAACGGAAGAAAGTTTTTTATGGGATCTCACGGAGTCGATGCGCTCCTATATGGAGTCTCTTCCCGATTCCCCTTCAGCAGTTCTTGAGTCGATGCCCTCTTTCAGCTACCTAGAGGACCATGGGTTTTTAATCGATGTTGCCTCCGGTTCGCTGCTTTTAAAAAAATGTGAAAAGATCCCTTTTCCTGAGCTTCTTCTTGAGGTGCTTATAGATAGTCACCTCCTTTATTTAGATAATTTTACTGTCTATTTTTTAGACAGTGAGCCGAAAAATATAGACGGGATTCTCACCTATGCGATCCCCCCTACTGTAGATGACGGGGGACCCAAAAGAGAATTTTTCTACCTTCTGCTCAAATCTCTATTGAACTCCTCAAGCGAAACTCGCCTAGAAAAAGACGAGGAGGGTTTTCTCACGTTGAAAGAGGATTATTCTTCAGGCGAGCTTCAGCTTCTCATAAACTTTGGTATCCTTTTGTCTCGATTGCAAAAGATGCAGATCCCTACCGGAAGCCTCTTGCCCCCTAAATCTTTTGAGCTTCTCCAGTTTTTCAGAAAGAATTCCCGTTTATCTAAAGAACTTTTTTTTAAAGAGATCGACAAAATCCTCAATGGATCAAGATTGTTGAATCAACAGGGGTGGTCTGAGGAGGATCTTCTACAGATTCAAACCACTTTAGCTTTAGATTCCCCCGATGAGGTCCCCTCTTCAGTGATGGAGATTTTAGGAAATTCCCATGAAGGGAGATCGCGAGCTTTGTGGGAGATGTTCCAAGCTTTTACAAGTGAGCAGCATTTTGTGTTTCAAACTCTAGCTCCCTATGAGTTACAAGAATACTTTGAGGGTGAAGGGATAAGGAGTGCACTTATCGACCAGTTCGTGACTTTTACAACAAATCATCCGTTTGATGTTGGTGAAAGTTTTATTATAAAAACCAAAAATTGGTTCGAAAAAGCAACAAAAGGGCAGATTCAAGCCTTAACAAAAGCGATAACAGGGGGAACAAGCCTTTTAAAAGGGCAAAAGATCACTTTCCATTTTTGTCCTAAAGACGAAAACAGCACTATTCATCCCTTCGTAGAGTCTTTCGCGCACACCTGCGATAGAAAACTTGATATTTTTATGGATGATTTGGACCGTTTGGAGACATTGTTAGACGAAATCAGCATGGACAGGGGGTTCAACGCCCTCTAACCCTTTTTTATAGAAAAGCTTCTCGAAAGCCCTCTTTATACAATGTCTTTCTCAAACTGGTGAGTGCATCCATCTCCTCAAGGTAGGTTTTACAATCCTTTCCTTGAGACAACTCCTCAATTTGCTCTAGCTGTTTTTCCAACATTTTTGTAATTTGTAGCCCTTTTTCGGGGTAATAGGAGCGAACAAAAGACTCTACTTGCTCAGGAAGATGGGAAAAAATCAGCTCAACAGGATCGATCGACTCCAGATGTTGCGCAAAACTAGCCCAATCTACATCTTTTTTTATGAGTCTTGCTGCATACTCGGGATAGTGCATCTCGATAGCGAAAGGGAGCATAAGATCCATAGAGGTTTGAAATTTTTTCAAAACATAAAGAAAAACCTCCGTATCCTCTTTATGGGACTCTCCCACAAGCAATTTTTCTGGAATCATTTTCAGTATTTCCAGAGTTTTCGCACACCTGTAGAAGAGCTGACGCCTATCCTCTTGAGACACCTCTTTTTGTTCCTGTAATACAAAATTTAAAGTTAATAAAACCAGGTTTAAAAGCGCACGATCCTCACAACCGCTTAAATTATCTTGAAGCTGTAAAAAAAAGGGCTCTTTAAAGCCGGGATTTTCCAAAAAACGGATCATATCGATACATAAAGCGGTCACCTTTTTCCTTTCACGGGAAAAATCCACTGTCGCTTCTAATCTCAACATCCAATTCACTAGCATCACTTTTTCTGTGTCGGTAAGATTTTGGGGTGGAGAGATATCCCTCTTTTGGGCTATTTGTGCCCATGCGGAAAAAGTTTTCTTGAATTGACTTTCGCTGCAAACATAAAAGGTTCCATTAATTCTGGCGCACAAAAGATCGAATTGCTCTTGTGGAACTGAGGTAAATTCCAAATTCAAACTCACTAAATTTGATAATCGGGAAATTGAGAAGGGCAACTCGCTTAAATAGAGATCCCCCATCAGGTTGAGGCGCCTTAACGAGGTCAGCTCCCCAATTTGGGGGGGAATTTTCTCTAGAGGATTAAAACTAAGATCGCAGTCGACAAGCCTCTGAAGGTTTTTTACGTTTACAGGGAGCTCTTTAAGTTGGTTTTGACTAAGCAACAGCACCTTGAGTTGTTCCATATGGGCGATCTCCTCCGGTAGAGCTTCCATTTGGTTTACGGACAGATCTAGAATAACCAACGAATCCTTGAAAAGAGTTTTGGGAATACTCCTTAGGTTGTTGTGACTTAAATCCAAAGCCTCAAGCTGCCTTAGACCCGGGTAATTGGACTCATCGAAATGGAGTTTGTTATTAAAAAGGTGCAAAACTTTGAGTTTTTCTAAACTTAATAGGGAGCGGGGAAATAGGCGTATGCGATTATTACCGGCACTAAATATACAAAGATCTTTAAAGGAGCTAAAACGGTCGGGTAATTCCTCTAAAGAATTGCATTCCAAGGAAAACACCTGGAGTTTTTTTAGCTGAAACACCCTTTTCGACAGTTTATCTATTCTATTTTTTTCTAAAAAGAGCTTTTCCAGGTTCTTTAAATGCTCCAAACCTTTGGGCAATCGACGGATAAGGGTCTGACAAATCTCAAGAGAAGTTAAACCTTTAAGCTCTGGGGAAAAAGGGGGAAGATTTGTAAGAGGCCTTGTGTGGATCGTGACCCTTTTGCCCCCATGTGCCGCATCAAGAAGTTGAAGAGCCACTCGAACCTTATCCTCTCGCCCATTTTGGTCATTTTCATGAATCCATTCGACTAGGGATTCTTTAAGTTCTTTTTTTTTCGGCTCTTTTGTAAATAAGTAATAGCAGATGCACCCCATAACAACTGTTGCGATTTGGTAGATTAAAATCTCGCTATCGTTAAGCTGCTCCCCTTCGATTTTATCAAAATAAAAATTAAATCCTACGGGCTGCATGATAAACACTCCTATTTAAAGATCTATTTAGTGATTGATTTAGCGACCTAAATTAAGAAAAATTTATTCCGATTGGGGAAAATTAAAACACAGCCCTTTAATTTTCCTAAATAGTTATTTGTAAAAAACAAAATAAAAGTTCTTTTTCAAAAAATTCTAAGCATGATTCCTGGCTGATCTAAGCTCCTAGACAAAAAATTATTTTTTAACGAATATTTTAAAAAAACTATTAAAGGAGCTTAAAGATGCAACCCTTTTATCAAACCCTTTTTTTTCTCTTCTGTTTCTTAGGAATCCACACAGAGGTTTTCTGTAATTCATCCCCCAATATCCCGTTTCAGAACGAACGGCTTGCAGCTTGGATAGCGGAGGTGGAAAACTTATGCAGCCCCGATCGGGTGCATATTTGCGATGGCTCACAAGAAGAGTACGATAGCTTATGCGACGAGATGGTAAAACTTAAGAGTTTCATTCGCCTTAATGACTCTTTACGACCAGACTGTTTTTTATCCCGATCCTCATGTGATGATGTTGCTCGGCTCGAAGATCGCACCTTTATCTGCTCTTTTCACAAAAAAGATGCGGGTCCCACCAATAATTGGAGAGATCCCGTAGAGATGCGCTCTCATCTAAAAAACCTCTTCAAAGGGTGTATGCGCGGCCGAACGATGTATGTGATCCCATTTAGTATGGGCCCTATTGGGTCGCCGATTGCCCAAATTGGTGTGGAGATCACCGACTCCCCATACGTGGTATGTAGCATGCGCATCATGACGCGCATGGGTAAGGAGGTGTTAACCGAGCTCTTAAATAAAGATTTTGTCCCCTGCCTACACTCCGTTGGGGCTCCGCTTTCTGGGGAATGTTTGGATACCGCTTGGCCTTGTAATCGGGAAAATAAATATATAGTTCATTTCCCCGAGACAAAAGAGATCTGGTCGTTTGGCAGCGGTTATGGCGGGAATGCGCTTTTAGCTAAAAAATGCTTTGCACTCCGGATTGCATCCCGAATGGGGCGAGATGAGGGCTGGCTTGCGGAGCATATGCTTATACTAGGGATAGAAAATCCTGCAAGGGAGAAAAAATATTTCGCTGCCGCTTTTCCAAGTGCTTGTGGAAAAACAAATCTTGCGATGCTTAAATCCTCTCTGCCTGGCTGGAAAATCACCCTTGTGGGAGATGATATCGCCTGGATGAAAATTAAAGAGGATGGAAAACTTTATGCAATCAATCCGGAAGCCGGAATGTTTGGAGTCGCACCCGGTACCTCATCAACCACCAATCCTTACGCGATGCAAACGATCCAAAAAGATACCATTTTCACCAATGTTGGCCTTACCAAGGAGGGGGATGTCTGGTGGGAAGGGATGACCAAGGAGGCCCCTGGCGGATGCCTAAATTGGATGGGAGAATGTTTTGAGCACTGCCCTAACGAGAAAATTGCCCATCCGAATGCACGATTTGCAACTCCTATAAAAAACTGCCCTTGCGTTGATGAAGCTTTTGAAGATCCTGAAGGTGTTTTGATTTCTGCCATCCTTTTTGGAGGGCGACGTCAATCGGTGATTCCCCTTGTCACCGAATCTTTTAGTTGGCAACACGGCACCTTTTTTGGAACCACTGTCTCTTCAGAGGCGACCGCTGCAGCCAACGGCCCTGTAGGAATTTTAAGGCATGACCCGTTTGCGATGCTCCCCTTTTGTGGGTATAATATGGGGGACTATTTTTCCCATTGGCTCTCTTTTGAAAAACGGACCGACCCCTCTCATTTACCAAAAATTTTCTACGTAAACTGGTTTCAAAAAGGGGAAGACGGGAAATTTTTATGGCCCGGATTCGGGGAAAATGGGCGCGTTTTGAAATGGATTTTCGAAAGATTGGACGGTAAGGCTAAGGCAAAAAAAACCCCTATCGGTTTTGTTCCCACTTTAGAGAGTATGGATTTAACCGGTCTTCCATTAGATCACGATGCTCTTCACCAGCTTTTGAAAGTAGACCAAAAAGCCTGGCTTCAGGAGGTGGAGGAATTAAAAAGATATTTTAAGATCTTCGACCAAACATTTCCGAAAAAGCTTTCCCAAGAGCTTTCTGAACTAGAGAACCGTCTACACGCTCACCTATCCGAAGAGGTTTCGCCTGCGTGACATTTAAAGGGAAGGAATCTACCCTTTCACTGAACAAAAAAAGGGTGCTTTTAACAAGCACCCGATCTATCGCCCCATTTCTTAGCTCTTTTTTAGGCCGTCGCTATTTCGACTGGGTTTTTTTGTAAAAAACGGACATTTGCGGGGGGGAAATTTTTCCAGACCGTCTCAATTTTTTCCTGGTGTTTCTCTCCATAAAAGCTTTTTAGAAGTTGAATTTTTTTGAGCCTTTTTCCCCGTTCGGTTAAGGATGCAACCATCTTCGGATATTTGTATTCGTAGTAGCTTAAAAAAGCATTAGGCTTCATCATATGAAGATATTTTTTAAAAATAGTCTCCACAAAATCGACCGAAAACTGGTTTAAGGGCAAGCTGCTGACAATCCCATCATAATTTGCTGATTCAAAATTCTCGATAGATGTTTCGTAAACCTTAAGATTTCTGCATGCCTCATATTTTTTTCGTAATACACGACAAAGATCAGGGTCCAATTCTACAATATCCAGAGTATCTTTAGGCCCCATCTTTTGCAAAATAAAATCGGTAACAGCTCCAGTTCCAGGCCCCACCTCAAGATATCTTTTTGGCTCTATCGAGGGCTGCATCCGTACAACCATTCGGGTCGCGAGTGCTTTCGAACTCGGAAAAAGAGAACCCATTGTTAAGGGATCACAAATGAAGCGTAATAAAAACAGCAGATTCTCTTTAAAGGACTGGGATAAACGAAAAAAAGGGGTCTCATTGCCCGGGGCAGAAAAAATTTGCATTAAATCACCTAATATTAAAAATTAACGCAATAATTAAGAGTAAGTTAATTACATCGTGGATAAAATTAAAACAGAAATAGCTGTTTTTTGTTTAAAAAATAACAAAATTAAAAATTGATTCCTTTGGGGCGATTTTGTTAAATTCTTTTTATCTTTTTTAATCAGAAGTGCCTTATGAAAATCCTCACAACAAAAACCCTTAGTGGAGCTTTTTTCTTTTTTCCCGTTCTAGCTTTTGCCTCCACGTTTACTCCGGAGCCCATTTTTGAAAGCTCTATCCCTGTTATAGATATGCGACTTTATGAAAATAGTGAAACTCAAGAAGAATTTAGCCAACAATTTACAAAAGCTCTGCATGAGATCGGTTTTTGTGCATTAACTCATACCGGTTTTGATGAAAAGGCTTTAGAAAAAAGTTATCAAGCTTCGATCGAATTTTTTAAAAGTCCTCGGGAAAAAAAAATGGAGCTCTACTTTCCTGATCTTAATGGACAAAGGGGTCTTGTGATCAAAGAGAAAGCTCAAGGAAAAAAATCGTTGGATTTCAAAGAGTTTCTCCACTTTGGGAAGAAAAAAAATCTCTGGCCAGTTTGGATGGATCTTAAAACCCCCATGAAAAACCTGATCAAACACCTCGATGAGCACAGCGAAAAACTTCAGGATGTTTTGAGCCGATTTATGGGGCAAAAAACAGATTTTCTTCAGGAGATGACCGTTGACGGGGACTGTGTATTAAGGGCTCTTTACTACCCCAAAAACCCCCTTTCCGATCAATTCTGGGCTGCAGCTCATACAGATATCGATCTTTTCACAATTCTCCCCATGTCTACCGAGAAGGGGCTAGAGATTCTTCACAACGGGAAATGGATTCCCGTCAAAGTCCCAAAAGACGCTTTCATCATCAACTGTGGGGATATGCTTGAAAATATGAGCAATGGCTATTTTAAAAGTAGCGTCCACAGGGTGGTCTCCCAACCCCAAAAAGAGCGATTTTCGATTGTCTACTTTGTTCATCCAAGAAATAGCGATCGTGTGGATCCGCTCGAGGCATGCATTACACTGACCGGTGGTATTAAACGTTTTCCAGATGCCTGCCATCTAGAGATGCTTGCTCACCGGCTAGTGGAGATTGGGTTAGCCTCGACTGCATTACAAGCCTTTGACAAAGAGTCGGGGTATATCGATCGGGTGAAACAGCTAGTTATCGACGGTGTTGCTTCAGCTGCAGTGGAAAAAACCTACAACACCTGGCTCGAAATCCAAAAGGTTAATGCATGCCAAACATCTAAAAAATAGCCTCGGGCTGGGGGTACTCAAGGTGGGGGTTTTCGATCCTTTCCTGCAGCGCAGCTTGGATTCTCACCTCTGCCTCTATTTGCCACGAATTTGTTAGAAGGCTCTGTTGGATGTCTAGGGCGCTTTCCCCTTTTTCAAGGATCCGACAGAATTTTTCTTCAAAGAGTTTACGGGTACATTCAAGGGCTAGATGGATTTTTTGGTGGGGGTTTTCATACCTTTTTTCCGTAAATTCTCTAGCCGCTTGCGGATCAAAGTTCGCTTGTTTTAGAAACTGTGTGACACTTTCCCTTTGGCTCTCGATAAAATCGACAACCTCCTCTAAACAATTTGTCAAAATTTCAACAGGAATCCGTCCACTTGAAAAGTTTTCGGGATGAATCAAGATCTTGGATCTCAACGCAGCCAGTCTTAAAATGGAAAACATTAGAGATTTCGATTGTTCCCAGTTTTTTGGTTCAGAGATGTAATACATGGCAATATCCCGTATCGCAACTGTTTGGTGCAACCGTTTAAGCAATAAAGTTGTCACAAACAGAGCGTTCAAAACCTCATCGCCTAAATCCAATTGCACCACTTCTAAAGAGAGACGCTCAAAATCAAGAGCCGCAATTTTTCCTATGATCTTATCGTCAAATTTTTGGTTTGGATCTAAATAGGGATACCAAAAAAAGTTGGCCCCGGAGGCTAAATTATCGGGCAAAATACAGCCGTGGTCTATCGGAATCATAGACTGAACGCCTTGTTGGGTTTTTTTCACTAAAAGATTTCCCGAATTTCGATCGGAGTTGGCAAATAAAAGATCCAAAAAAGCAATAGGCCCTAAAAGGGGGCTCAGACTGTGCCTTGTACTCTCTTCTAAAGAGCCCACTACCCCGTCATTTTCCACAAACATCTGCACCGAGCAGCGCTTTGTTGCCCTATTATGAAATTGGCTTGAGGTGAGATCCATCAAAACTGTAGGGGGCACAAGCTCAGGTTGCAAACGGTAGGCTAAAACTTCGCGTAGAGTCGCGGTTGTCGGCTGTATTGCCTCTTTTAAACCCATAAGCTCCCCGGTAGCGTTCTCACCCCCCGGTTCTTCATCGGCCGGTTTCACGACACCTAGAATTTTTTGAGAGTCATCGAGGGCAAAATAGGAGCCACAAACCCCTTTTGAGCCGTAAACCCATGATGGCCTGACTCGATCTTTACCCATGGTGTCGTTTGTAAAACTGCAGCAAATTTTTTCTACCCATTGAGAGAGGGTTACATCCCTTTGCCCTATCCATCTATTCACAGGGGGACAAAAGGGGTCTGCCCTGCTCTCGTCGTCCCCAATGGAGGGATGAACCTCCACGGTAAGGTGTCTTGGCAACACCCTTTTTGCCAAACTTGGTTTTATAGATAATGGCCTAACGCATTCCGCCCCATGTGCTATGAACTTTTTTGAAGGGCTTTCCTCCTCATGCTGTACAAAAGAACCACAAGTTTTGCTAGATTCTTTTTGAAAATCATCAGGCATGCTCAAACGGAGACCGCATCCTATTTTTCTTTTTGGTTTTGCGTCGACCTCTTTAGAGGGGGATTTTTGAGATTGCTCAAGGGGGCGTAGCTTTTGAGGTGATATACAAAGGTGAGCCGCACCCCCTAAAGAGGGCCCCTTATCCAAAAAAACGGCGGCGGTTTCCCCCTCAATAAAAGGAGCCGGACTGAAAAACCTATCCCTTAGGTTGGAAACTCTCCTTTGTGCAAGAGAGAGCTCAGTCTCTATTGAGCTAGGGGGGGGTTCATGTATAGAGTCAACGCCTGAACTCACTATTGATGCCTCAATCGAAATACGGGTTTGGTCAAATGGAAACATAACCTTTTACAACTCTTTCATGACGTATTTGCACTAATTTTAAAGGGGACCCCCCCCTTTTTTTGTTGGCTCTAAATGGATTAGCGCCAGGGATCACTAAAATAACATTTTTTATTAAAAAAACCCTAATTTTCTTTTCCGCTTTAAAAAAACCCGTGTTAAACTTGCGCCTCTATGCATAATTTGACAATGACCAACCTCCCCCCCATCGAGCCCTATATTCAATGGGTGTTGCACGGGGACGAAGTTGCCGATTTAAAAGATGTACCCCTCTCTGTAAAAAGACTACCCGAGCTTAAAGAGGGGCTTCAGGCGGTTCTTCTTGAAACTTCCCCCGAAGACGCGAAAATCAAAAAATATGTGCTGAATTACCTCTCGTTTTTAGAATCGGAAACGGTGATCCCTTTCGCGCCAAAGCTTGAAAACTTGTACCATAAAGACCTGGTAAATAGGGTGGAAAGCTTTAAGCTTTTTGATCCGGAGGAGGAACACCTCCGCATTCTCGATTCCACTGTCTTTCGCATAGCCCACATCGGCCAAGCGCTTGTCGAAAACTCCTATTTTATGGAGACCTTTTACGAAAGATTTTTTAATATGGATCTGAAAGACCAGCTCTATATCTTTAAAAAACAACCCTCTTTAGAGGACTATTTTAAATTTGAAACCGATCTTATCTCTCGACTGCTGGACTCTGACCGCCCTGTTAGGTGTCTACTTGAGGACAAAGAGTGGATCGAGGCCGCAGGATTAGAAGCTGTTTTTCACGATGTACTTTTATTAGGGTGTGGACCACTCAAAGAATTCCTACTAATCTACGGGGATCAGCTGGGAAACGTCCTTCATGGTTTAAACGAACATAAAGCCGCTAATATTTGGGAAAACTGCAGATTTTTAACACAATACCCAAAACATCCCGATATTGCGTGTGCCTTTTTGGCTCAATTGCTCGTAAATAAAAAAATACAGTCCAAACCTTTAGAATTTAACCACAGGCAAATCCAGCATGCGATTCAACTTCTTAATTCTCATCCAGAGGGAGAGGTGCTGGCTCCTCTTCTTTTAGATCCTCAAAGCTCGGGTGCAATTTTAGCGCAGGCCTGCTTTCGAATCCACCAACCCCAAATACCGTTCAGGCTCCCCTGTTTTCCACTATCGACATTTCTTGTACACATGGAAAGAGATTTTCTAAAATCCAGAGTAGATTCCACCTCTTTGCTCCCTCTGCGCCTCCCTTTCCCTGTGGAGGATTTTGCCCTTCTCCACAGATTGGAGAGGAAATTTTTTATTCAAAATATCCTTTTAAACCCCATGCACTTGTTGTTTCTTTTGGAACAGCAACCCGACACCTTACAGGAAATGCTTGCCCTTTTTTTTCAGGAGTTCCCCGATAAAAAAGAGCATGATTCTACAGTCGAATCTATTAAAAAATTTCTCTTCGAGGCCCCTTTTCATCCAGCTACCGATTTTGCTAAAATTTTCGGTGCCCTGAATATAGAAATTTTCAGCTCTCTGCAAAGCGCTATAAAAAAACAGTCTGTACATTCATGGAATTGGCTTTCACTCCTTTTTTTGAGGCGGTTTGCCCGACACTTGACCGCGATCGAAAAGATATTTATTCTTCTCAACCGCTCCTCAAAAGATCAAACCTACCTTTATGAGGAGGTTCGCTCCTGCTGTTTACAAGAAAATTTTCAAGACGTTCTCCCTATCTTTGAACTTTTAGAGCAATTGGACAATAAAGAGAATCTCCCCCGTCTATTGGAAATACTTATAAAAGTTGGTGAAACGGATGAAATTTTCAACAATCTTGCCCGCTCATCCAAGTTTAAAACTTTGCTGATTACGTTTGGGCAAGACCTGCTCTTACAGCTTTATGATAAAAAGATCCTCTCAGCAAATATCCTTTTCATGTTTGGACAAATTCTCCCTTTGCCTGTATTCAAAACAATCGCGCATGAATCCTGTGAAAACCCCACCCTTGTACGTTTTAGTAAAAGTCTCATCCCCTTCAACGGACAGAATCTTCCGGTAGAAATCCATTTAAAGAATCTCCTTGAGGCAGGCCACGATCCGTATACAACCCATTTTCTAGAAATTTTGAGAGAAAAAATTTTAGGAGATGGAAAATTTTTAATTGCTCTTTGTCTCTATTTCCCCAAAGAGCTTGACTATAAAAAGATATTTGAGCTTGTGCCCTCTAACTTTTACCTTTACGCTGCCCATTTACTGCCTGATGATGTAAGAGGCTCTATTACCTCTTTTCATTTTCAGCCTACAATTCTCAGCGGCTTGCCGCACATGGATCCAAAAACAAAACAGTGGTACATCGAAAAATACACTAGCTGGATCGCCCCTGTGATCCCCCCTTTTGACTCTCTACATCAAAAAATAAGAGCCCTCATAGAGAAAGAGACCTTAGAGGAAAAAGTAGAACTCTTAGAGGAGATGAAATCGGCTATCTCCTCTTTTATTGCAAAACAGCAGTCCCTTTTAGCCAACATCGAAAGGTGTAAAAGACAAGAGCCCGATTCACCCCTCATCCCCCTTTTGGAACAGGAGTTCAATAAAAATGCCTTGCATATAGCGCAATACAAAGAGTTGCAGTCCAAAATTCCTGACGAACCAAGTTTGTTTTGCTGTATCAGTGGCGCTTTTATGAAACATCCGGTGGTCATAGACCAAGACCCTAGCGAGGCTATATTTGATCTGTTTTACTTGCAACAAACCCTTGATAAGAAGGGGGGGGTAAATAAACGGGCACGCTGGCCCCACCTGCCTTCAAACTTTTTCACCCTGGAGGATATCCTGCCTGTAAGCGAGGAAAAAAAGGGGGAATTGGCCAAGTTGACCACTCAATTTGAGAATGCCATCCAGCAGTTTGCCTCACAATTTTTAAACGCCTCTTGCTCATCAAGTTAATGGCAAGATTAGGGGGGGTGAAAACCCTTTTGGTTGAAAAAAAACAAAGCAGCCTCTAATTCGACATTATAAGGAGAATTATTTTATGTTTAGACTTAGAGACGTTTGTTTTTTTGTGGCGGGTGCTGCCTTTTTTCACATGATTTCCCACATTTTACTCCCTTTTTATGTGAAGCTCCCCTACGAGTTTGGTTGTATTACAATCACAAACTCATTCAACAACGCTATTATCATCATAAGCGCTATCGTAACAGCCGTACTTTTGTATGCCGGTGTGAAACTTAAGAAATAGGCTTAGGACAAAAATGTGTAGAAAACCCTCTTTTATAGAGGGTTTTTTTATAAAAAAAACAACTTAAGCATCCCATAGAGACGACTCCTCTTAAAAAAGGTGTCTCTTTAATCTCCTAGTTTGTAAAGTGAGAGGTTAAATAGGCATTGAACGGAGACTTTTCAAGGTGGCTAAGGTCTACTTTTACTACTCTGCGATGAACGCAGGAAAAAGTACAACGCTTCTACAAGCAAGCTATAATTATATCGAAAGGGGGATGCAGACCCTCTTATTTGCCCCCAAAATCGACCAGCGTTTTGAAAGTACTGTCATCTATTCGCGCATCGGACTAAAGCAGACTGCCACCCCTTTTGACGAGGAGTTCCATTTCTTTTCTTTCGTTCAATCCAGCCTCGAGGACAACCCCCAAATACGCTGCATTTTGATCGATGAGGCCCATTTTCTCAAAAAAAAGCAAGTAGAGCAGCTATTTCAAATTGCAACAGATTTAGGGGTAGCCGTTTTATGTTATGGATTGCGCTCCGATTTTTTAGGGGAACCCTTTGAGGGGAGCCGTTATCTTCTTGCCTGGGCTGAAGAAATTGCCGAAATCAAAACGATTTGCACCTGTTCAAGAAAAGCTACCATGAACATGCGAATCGATAAAGAGGGAAAAGCGGTAACGATTGGCTCACAAATCCAGATCGGAGGCAACGAAAGTTACATTTCCAAGTGTATGCGCTGTTTTCGAAAAGAGGTGTTTTCCCCTAAACAAGAATGCCCCATGAGGATGCTTTCATGAAAAAACTTCTCCCCTATATTGTCTGTTTTTCTGCCGCTCTGTTTCTAGCATACGAGCTTATGCAGCTACATATGATGAATGCGATTGCCCCTTTGCTCATGCAAGATTTAGGGTTAAGCGCCACAAGTTTTGGGTACATCAGCGCGACCTATCTTTTAGCCGATGTCCTTTTCCTTCTTCCTGCAGGGATTATTCTGGATCGCTTTTCTGTGAGAAAAGTGATTTTGTCGGCCCTCTTTTTCTGTATTTTGGGCACAGTCGGTTTCGCCTCAGCCAAAGGTATTTGGACTGCGGCAATTTCCCATTTTCTCTCGGGGATCGGAAATGCCTTTTGCTTTTTAAGTTGCATGATCCTTGTCACCCGCTGGTTTGAGGAGAAAATGCAAGGGAGAATTATGGGATGGATTATTACCATCGGCATGCTAGGGGCATTTATTGCCCAGTCCCCTTTTTCACTTCTTGCAGAGCAGTTTGGTTGGAGACAAGCACTCTACCTGGATGCTTTTTTCGGGTTGGGTCTACTCGTACTACTGTATTGGACGATTCAAAGCCCCGGCCAAGAGGAGCAAAAAGTTTCCAAGAATACTCTACTTTTGGAGCTAAAAACGGCTTTAAAAAACCCTGTCACGTTGAAAGTTGGGTTATACACCGCCTTTCTGAACTTGCCTCTAATGGTTATCAGTGCTGTTTTTGCGAGCCTTTTTTTGACGCAAATCCATGCCCTTTCGCTGGCACAAAGCGCTTTTATTGCCAGTATGATTGCGATAGGTACTATCTTTGGCTCCCCTATGTATGGAACTCTTTCCGATCTTTTCGGCATGCGCAGAATTTGGATGATTTTAGGGGGTATTCTTTCCAGCATCGTCATGTTTTTGATCCTTTTTGCCCCCTCCTCGATGCTCTACCTTAGCTTTCTATTTTTCCTTTTGGGACTGTTCACCTCATCACAGGTATTGGGTTACCCCACAATTACCGAGAATAGCCCCAAACATCTACAAGGAACCTCCATGGGGATTGCGGCCGTTATCATTATGGGGCTTCCTATGCTGATTCAGCCTCTGACAGGGACACTTATGGATCTTTTTTGGATGGGCGCATGGACAGAAGGGGGAAACCGCCTCTACCCTTTCAGTAGTTTTTTAGCCTCTTTTTCCCTTTTGCCTCTATTGTTTCTTGTGGCGTCCTATCTGGTGAACAAGCCCTTTGAGGCCGAAGCAACGGGGAGAGAAATTAGTTGTCTCTAATTTTTGCCCTACTTTTTTCAATGCTTTTTTTTGTTTAAACCATTATCATAGCCTTACAACTTTTGGGAGAGAAAAAAAGTCATTGAGTCTTTGGAAAAAAGTGATTATTGGACTGGTCTTAGGGGTTCTTTTGGGCTTTTTTTTGGGAGATTGGGCCACCTATTTTAAGCCTTTAGGGGATATTTTTATCCGCCTGATAAAAATGATTATTATTCCACTGATCTTTTTTTCGATTGTGAGCGGCATCACAAATGTTAAGGATACGAAAACGCTGGGAAGGCTAGGCCTTAAATCCCTGTTCGCTTTTCTTGTAACCACTTTTCTTGCCATTACAATTGGCTTGGTCATCGGCTCTATCTTGGAACCGGGATCGGGCCTTACCCTTAACTTGGATAAATCGTTCAAACCACAAAGCGCTCCTGCACAGACGACCCTTCAACTATTTGATACCATTTTGAATATTGTCCCCGACAATGCGATTGGGGCTATGGCGCAAGGGACTATACTACAGGTCGTATTCTTCGCCCTTTTTACCGGTTTTACCATCAACACCATAAAAGGAGAAATCGCGGATAAAATCTCCGAATTTTTCCGTGTAGTTTCTGCTATGGTCTTCCAAATGGTGCATCTTATCGTGCAGCTCTCCCCTTTAGCAGCCTGTTTTTTGACGGCGTGGGTTGTGGGTAGCCAGGGTGCTACGGTATTACTTTTACTGTTGAAACTCGTAGGGTGCGCCTATCTTGGATTTTTTTTACAGTATCTGCTTTTTGGTGCTTTGATATGGATGACAACGGGCCTCTCCCCTCTCCCCTTTTTCAAAAAGAGTTTTGAGTACCAAGTGATCGCTTTCTCCACCTCCAGTAGCAAGGCAGCGCTACCCACAACCATGCGTGTAGCAAAAGACAATCTAGGGATTTCCCAAGTAAGCTCATCCTTTGTACTCCCTTTGGGGGCCTCTATTAATATGGTTGGGATCGCCATCTATATCAGCCTTGCTGCCCTCTTTTTTGCTCAGGCTTTGGGAAAACAGCTCTCTTTTACCGACTATATGCTGATCGGATTTACCGGCTCATTGGGCTCCATTGGAGGGGCGGGGATACCTAGCGGAACCATCGTCATGTTACCCCTTGTCCTTGGAGCGGTTGGTTTACCGATTGAAGGGATAGCCTTGATTTTGGGAATTGATAGAATTGTCGACATGATGCGCACAACAATCAGCATAACGGGCGATGCTGCAGTTGCATTGATTGTAGACTATTCCGAAGGGCTTTTGAATAAAAATATCTACAACTCCTCCCAAATTATCGAGAGTTAAGCCCCCCTACTTTAGCGAAGCTACCGCCTCGTTTGTCCACCCGAAGGTCGATTAAAGCACCTACTTTTGTTGCATATTTATGTTTTTAAACACTATAGTGGGCAAAAACTTTCGGGAGTGCGATGGGTATAGGGCGTGTGGAGAGCAAGGTAGCGATTGTAGAGTAAATAAACGCCCAGGAAATTACTCTGGGTCGCATCGGCGAGCCTGAAGATAGGGCTTTTGCCCTCCTTGATCTAATCCTCTAAGGAATCAAAATTTGTTTCCTGAGCCAAATTGATTTTGCAAGGGGTATCTTTGCAGTCCTTGGTGTAACACCTTAAAAGATCGATACAAAAGAGGCCTTTTCATCCAAAAAGGTGTATGCAACCCTGAATGAGTCTAAACAATGAGGCTGGCCTATACCTTTAATTTTTTGTCACCCACCTGATTCGAAAATCAAAAAAGTCTTTTTGCTCTATACTAAACGGGGGGGTGAGAAGTAAATAAAACCTGTGAATTTAGCTGGTGCGCAGAATCTTAAAAAATATCCTTTGATTCACTCTGACATGTGATAATTTTTTGAATAATATTGAAAAATCCCGTTTCTTTATTTTCTTACTTGTGAAATGAGTTTAAAAAAACAACCAAAGAACGACCGCATATGAAATGGTTTAAAATTTCTGGAGTATTCCTCATTGCCTTAGTATTGAGCTTTTTTGCTGGAGGATACTTCAGTCCAGTTCGCAAAGAAGCCCAAAAAAAAGGGCGATCTGAGACCTGTCGAGAGACTCAAACCAGCTCAACACCACAAGGCAGGGTACAAAATAAGGTAGCGATTGTTACCGGAGGGAAACAAGGAATTGGGTATGCGATAGCTCAGGTTCTCATTCAAGAGGGGGCCTACGTTGTGGTTACCGATATCAATAACGAGCTTGGGTGTAAGGCTGTAGAAAAACTCCCCTCCGGTAAGGCCCTTTTTATTCAACAGGATGTCTCCAAAGAGGCCGACTGGGAAAACGTGTTCAAAAAAACGATTTCCTGGAAGGGGAGAGTAGATATTGTCGTGAATAACGCCGGTATCAGTGGCCTGACAAAGGGATTTGGTCCCCAAGACCCTGAACATACCTCTTTGGAGGATTTCAAAAAAATTCAGGCGATAAATACCGAAGGGACATTCCTAGGTTGCCGTTTTGCTATTGAAAACATGAAAAAAAATGGGGGAAGCATCGTCAATATCTCCTCACGCTCGGGAAATGTGGGTGTTCCCACCATGTGTGCCTACGCTGCATCAAAAGCGGCCATTAGGAGCATGACAAAATCGGTTGCTTTGTGGTGCTGTTCCCAAAATTATCCTATCCGTTGCAATTCTGTCCACCCAGCGGCAATCGACACCCCTTTTTGGGATCCGATGGTTGAGGGGCAGAGCGTGGAAAAAAACAGACAAAAAATTGCGGATGAAATACCGATGGGGCACATGGGTGAGCCTAACGATGTTGCCTACGCCGTTCTCTATTTGGCCTCAAATGAATCTAAATTTGTTACCGGCGCTGAGCTTATGGTAGATGGAGGGATCCTAGCGAGCTCAGGAGCTCTACCTAGAGTTCTAGAGACAAACCAGCCCCCCCAAAAGGACACCCTTTGAAAAAAATGGATGTGGATTCACGAAAGGTTTTTTACATTTAATCGGGTAGGGTAAAGAAAAAGCGGTTTCTTTTTTTTCTATCTTGTGCGATGGGTTTATTATGGGTAAGAAAGAGCTTTCTACGATGAAATGGATTAAAATACTAGGGATCACTCTGATAGTTATGGGGATAGCCTCTTTTGTCGGGGGAAACTACATCCGCTCTCAAGTTGACCAAGGGAAAAAGAAAGTAAGAAAAGCGCAATCGGGGGTAGATGCGGTAAATTCCGCCTCCTCTAGCGATCCGGCTCTTTACTTTTTCAGCAAAGCGGCTACAGGACCTATTCAAAGCCAGATCAACGAGGGGAAAAAAGATATTGTCTACTTTCAGGCTTTGGCAAAAAATCTCGATATCGCCGGTTGGGTAATGATTATTATGGGACTCACAGGTACGATCTGGGCTTTTACCAGAGGTAGAAGAGGCTAAAAAAGAGGATGCAGTATAGCATAACCGGGCTAAGGAAAAGCTTTTTTGTCGATCTCTTTACTCTTGTGCAGTCTTGGTTGGGTTTTTCGCTTGTATTCCCTATTTTTGCCCCGTTGCTGTTTTCTGTCGATACCCTCTACTTCTCTTTTGATGACTTGTTGATCTTCAAAACATCGGTCTTGGGATCTCTTTATGGTCTCTACGGGGTTGGACAAGGGTTTGGAGCGCTTATCTGGTCTTATTGTAGCCGGCTTTTGGGAAAAAGGGGGGGGCAAATCCTATGGAGCCTTTTTATGCTCATGGGTTACTTGGTTATGTGTCTAGGTCTCTATGAGGAGCACTTAGCAGCTTTAATTGCAGGGCGTCTTTTGACAGGGATCGGATCTGCAGCGATTTGGATAGGTCGAAGCGCGGTACTAGACCTATCCGATTTCTCCTCAAAGCGGGAGGGGGAAAAAATCTTTTTTACCGCTGGTGCGCTTGCCTTTATGACCGGTCCTTGGATCGGGGGAACTCTCTCTAGACTCCCCTGGATCCGAGGAACGGGGGGGCTTATTTTTGGTGCGCTCTTTTCTATGGTGCACCTTTTGTTTATTCTTCTATTCTATAAAGACATTTCCACGGCCCCCTCCCCTGTGAGAGAAAAAAAAGGGGATCGGTTTTTTTTTGGAATTTTTGCCGAATTTGAGGGGAAAAGACTCTGGGCTGTTACCCTATTTTTTTTCGGTCTAATGGGCTTTTTTCTATTTATCTCCCCTTTTCTCACTTTAACTTTCCGTGCATCACCAGAGGTTTTAGGGGATATTTACGCCTATATTCTTCTATTATTTTGTTTGTGCATTACCCTTTTTTCCCCCCTTTTTTCCCTCCTTGAATCACGAATATCAACCCTTTTTGCCCTATTGATCGCAGCGTTGGGGATCTTTCTTTTTTCCCAAACAACCCTTTTTTGGACCTTGTGGATTTCTCTACCTGTAGTGGTTTTGAGCTCTTTATCCAGTATGAAAGGACTGATGGCATCACAAAAAATGGGGGATACACAAAATATTAGCGCTCAACCACCCCTTTACTCTATTCTGGCTTTGGGGAGTTTGACGATAGCGGCTTTTGTTTTGGCCCCTCTTTTAGCCATACAAACCCCGCTCCCATTAGGAATTGCGTCCTGTTTTTATTTACTAGCTTTTCTCATCCATGTTGTGCGTTACAACCGAGGTTAATATGCGTCGTTTTCACCCTTTAAGTTCTCAAGAGTCTTCTATCATTTTGCACAAGGGGACAGAACGCCCCTATACCGGGGAATACGAAAATAATATAGAGAGCGGTATTTATATCTGTCGGCAATGTGATGCCCCGCTCTATCTCTCCCAAGATAAGTTTGACTCTCATTGTGGCTGGCCCGCTTTCGATGACGCTTTAGACCAAGCTATTGAAAAAATTGCGGATAAAGATGGGCGGCGCGTCGAAATTCTTTGCCAAAAATGCAAAGCGCACCTTGGACATGTTTTTTTAAATGAGGGTTTTACCCCCAAGAATACCAGACATTGCGTCAATTCCCTGTCCTTAAGATTTATCCCGCTTAAAACCCCTAAAGGGATGATGCGAGCGATTTTTGCGGGGGGGTGTTTTTGGGGAATGCAGTATTACTTTGATAAGGCAATCGGGGTTATCGAAACGACAGTAGGTTATACCGGCGGCCATGTTGTTCACCCTAGCTACGAAGAGGTTTGTTCTCATGAAACGGGCCATTACGAGGCTATCGAGGTGGTTTTTGACCCGTTGAAGACCGATTTTGAGACACTCACTAAGCTTTTTTTTGAGATTCATGATCCTACCCAAGAAAATGGGCAGGGGCCGGACATTGGCCCTCAATACAGATCTGCTATTTTCTATCTTTCCAATCCGCAGAAAATGTTGGCTCTGCGTCTAATTCAGGAACTTTCAAAAAAAGGGGTATCCGTTGCCACAGATTTATTGCCTGCAACGACCTTTTACCCTGCAGAGCAAATCCACCAAAAGTACTATGAAAAAACCCTCAAAACACCCTATTGTCATTTTCGGACAAAACGGTTTTAAGAGGGTTTTAAAAACTACCAACCGCAGACCTGAGCCCCTTTGTCTTTCATCTCTTGAATCAGCTCGATAAGTGTTTTTTCAGACGTAAAAAGATCGGGATCTTCAGATAAAGAGGTAGAAATAATCTGCCCCATTCCCATCGATTTAAATATCTGTTGACCCCTCGATGGATCTTTTATTTGCTCTACCAAAGAGCGCAAAAAGCTTGTGGATTCTAACTCCTGGATCTGACTCAAGGGAGTGTCAATCTCTCTATACATTTTTAAAAGAATATCCAGCTTGCCCCTTTCATGAGCAATTCTCTCCAATTCTAGGGGGATATCCTCTTGAAAACCTATGATCTCATACTCTTGGGAGGTCTCCTTACTTTCCAAAGCTGCATACAATACAAGCTCCATCAAATCCCTTTTCTCTTTTGGGATGAGGTCTCTTATCTCAGAAATCATCTCCCAGTTCGCCCTCTTGTAGGCAGAAAGATCGATATCAGCCCGTTTTTCTCCCACAATTTGCAGAGCTCGCACAAGTAGGTTCCATGGGCCTAAACCTAAAAGCGTACTGTTTTCCGGATAGGCTTCTTTAAGGACCAAAAAGGGGTTATCTAGTCCTAATGTAGCCATCATTTTTTCTATCGCCTCAAGATCCCATCTTTTAGATGATTGAAAAAGATTCTCCTCTTTCACCTTTTTTATTTCTAAAATTGCCTTAGCCACCTCGAGCTGTACTTGGGGACTGCCCTCGATCTTTCCGGAAAAAATCTGATGAAAATCGTGCACCAACTTCACCTCAGCAGGTAATAGTCCTCTCATCAGAAGCTGTTCAAAAGCCGAAAGATTTTGAAAATCTCTTGAAAAATAGTCTCTTATAATACCCTGGCTGATTACAGGATCCAAGCGGGCCTTAGATTCTACGATTTTTCGATACAAAGTTTCTACGCGCCGGGCTGTGCTATCCCATAGTGCTTTTATCTGCACTTGACGTCTTGTGTTGAATGCAACATAAGCTAATCCTCCGATAATTGCTCCTGAGGCTATGGTGGATACCAAGTCCCAGCTACTTTGTTGTTGGACCTCATTACATAAGCTAACAAAAACAGCTCCGTTCCAAAAATATTCACATTGTGTTTGAGAAACTTCCGTTCGCATAAATACCCTTAAGCAGTGTAAAACACTTCCTAAGATAGGCAAAGACCCTTTTTTATGTGAAGTAAAATGCAAGCAAGAATTAAGAAAAATTTAAGATTTAGGCTTTTTCTACAAGAAGACCATCTTCCATATGCACGACTCTGTCAGCGTAGGAAAAAATTCTTGGGTCATGTGTAACCACGATGATTGCTCTGTCTTTATTTAAAACCCTATTTTTAAGAATCTCCATCACCATTTCGCCCGTTTTGTGATCTAAATAGGCTGTAGGTTCATCACAGACAATTAATTTGGGCTCGTGAATGAACCCTCGGGCAATCGCTAACCGCTGCTGCTGCCCCCCGGACAACTCCCTGGGGCTTACGTGAAATTTATCTTCGAGATCTAGCTTACTCAAAAGCTCTTGGGCTTTTATTTCTGCTTCTATTGGCGCTACCCCATTCAGCAACAAGGGGACGGCCACATTCTCTACAGCACTCAACATCGGAATCAAATTAAACGACTGAAAAACAAAACCGATATTATTTTTTCTAAAAACGGTCTTTTGTTCCTCATTCATCTCTTTGTATTCTTCACCAAAAACTCGGCAAACCCCCTCTTGGTAGGGTAATATACCCGCTAAAATTGAGATCAAGGTTGTTTTGCCGGACCCGGAGGGTCCCACAATCAAAAGAAGCTCTCCAGTATTTACGGTCAGATCCACACCTCTAACTGCTTGGACCGCATTAGCTCCCGAGCCGTAAGTTTTAAAAAGTTTCTCACACCGTATCGCTTCCATATATTCCCCTTTTAACTCTTGAAGACGATTGAAGCGTCCATCGTCTGGATTTTACGAAGCGAAACAAAGGAGGAGAGGGCGCAAATGAATCCCACAGAAATTGCAGAGGCTAAAAAGAGCCACCAGGTTAAAACAAACGCCAGCTCGCTATACTGGGTAAAAAAACCAGAAATAGATGCCGCCCCGGTTCCAATCCCCCACCCAATAGCTCCAACCCAAAAAGATTGTATGAGGATCATTTTCCTCACCATTCCTAAAGGGGCACCCATGGCGCGAAAAGTCGCAAAATAGCGAAGATTATCCAAAGTGAAATTGTAAAATGTTTGCCCGGCAATCGCTGTTCCGATAATAAATCCTAAAAGGACCGATATTCCGAAATTGATCGGTATACCGGTATATTTTAGGTAATAAGAGATCGTTAACCACCTAAAATCTTGAGCATCGAAGGCCTTCAAACCGGTCGTTTTCTGAATAGTTTGCGCTAAAAGTTTGGGATCGACCCCCTCCTTGGCCTTGACCAGAACAAAAGAGAGGAGCTTTCTCTCATTCGGGGCAAAGTTTAACGCCCTATTGAACGTGGTGTAAATCACCGGTTGCGACTGGAAGGTTCTCGAGCTATTGCAGATTCCAACCACCTTTGCCCTGCGATCGTTGATCTCAATCACCTCCCCTATTGTGAGTGGTTTTTGATTTAGGGGAAAATCCAAAGAGAGCTTATTTGAAGCCCCCACATGATCCACAATGATCGCATCCGGATCTCTAAGTGAAACAATATTGCCCTCCATCATCACAGGTGGAGAACCGATGAGTGTGGAGCCATCAACACCAATTAATATACAATTTTGGTAATTTCCGCTTTTCAACCTCGCTTTCAATATCCCTTTATAGAGGGGAACTGCCCAAGCTACTCCGTCAACTCCCCTAACTCTATAGAGGCTTGTGTCGGTCATCGGTTTCACATCGTCGATATACTGCACTTTCTCATCCATTACCCAAATATCGGGCTGAGGGGTATCATGGATGAATCCGACTGTTCTAAGCATAAGTCCGATAAAAATGGAGGCCTGCTGGACGATGATAAATGAGGCAAAAGAGAGCCCCATAACAATACCGATGTATTTTGCTCTCTCATTGATCAACATCTTTAAGGCGTAGAGGTACATTCCCAATCCCCGCCCAAAGATTTATAGATGGCGATAAGCACCTCGGATAAAACCTGATTTGCCTCAATCCACTCATATTCGACCCCTAGATAGTACCACTCTTGAAGTAATGCCTCTGAAACTGGGCTTAATCCCGATTGAAAGCGGCCCAAAGCTAAAAGATAGGTCTCTTCAAAATCTCTATACTCGAGTTCGAGCGTCGAAATTTTCGTCTGCTGCTGTAGATAGGTAAAGAGGTTGTTCTCCACCTCCTGGAAAGCCTGAAGAATCGTGTTTTGATAACTATAAAGAGCCTCTTTTTGCTCGGCGCTCTTCATGTCAACTTGCGATTGTATTTTCCCAAAATTGATTAAAGGTAAAACGACACCAGGTGTGATATCCCAGTAGCTGCTTTCAGGGCGAAACCATTTGTAAAAACGGCTCGCCTCATAACCGTAATTTCCAAAGAGGGAAAAGGTGGGGAAAAAATTGGCAACAGCCGCTGCGGTTCTATGGGTTGCAGCCGCTAGCTCTCTCTCTTTTTTCCGAATATCGGGGCGGCGTCTCAAAAGCTCTAAAGGGAATCCTAACGGCACGAGCCCTTTTGCAGCTAAAATAGGCCCTTTCGTATCCAAATTAAAATTTTCGGGCAACTCGCCCAACAAAACTGCGATACGGTTATTCGCGTATTCGATTTGCATCTGGAGCTGGGGAATTTTAGCCTCGATTGCCCGAATTTCCGCCCTTGAGGAATAAAATTTTTCCCAAGATTCCAATCCAGATTCCGCAAGAGATAAATTAAGACTATTTAAATCGGTTCGTACCCGTACCTGTTGTTTTAAATTTGCCACTTTTTTAGCAAAGGCTTTCACAAGGGTATAATTTCTTGCTACATCGGCTAATAAGGTGATGTAAAGTGCCCGAAAATCCTCTTGAGTAGCAAAAAAATCCATTTGAGCGGCAGTTTTGAGATTTCGTAGGCGTCCGAAAAGATCAATCTCCCAGTTTACGTCAAATCCTAGTTGGAAAAGATTTTGTACCCTAGGGCCTAAGAAGGGGGAATCAAACAGATTTTGGCTTGTTCCGTATCTGCTAAAAGCTCCATTAAAATCCAAATTTGGGAAGAGATTAGCCGTTTGCAGATTATAATAGGCACGCACCTGCTTGATTCTTTCAAAAGCAGCTAAAAGATCGAGATTTTTTTCGATCGCCTGTTCCATGAGTGTATCCAAAATCGGATCATCAAATTGTTTCCACCAGTCGGCTAAAGATACAGCCACAGGATCATTTTCCCCATTCGCCCCGTTTGCATTTTTGTAATCGGGAGGAGTCTCGCTATTTGGCTGATGATATTTGGGACCAACAGAGCAACTTAAGCAACAAAAGAGGAAAAAAAGTCTAATTTTTCCCATTAGTATACCTTGTATTAGCCGGGATCGATTCAATATATACGTCCATCACCTGACCGGCGTATACAGACGGATTAGAGCAATCAAACTCATAAATAACCACTAATACCCTAGAGTCTACTCTCTCTGCATTGTCCCCTGTGAGGTTTTTTTTCGGAATCATCATTGGCTCGGTGCGCACCCACTTGAGGGGAAAACTTAATGAACTATTACCCCTTACAAAAGCTTTTGCCGGTGTATCGGGTCGAAATCTCCAGGCGTCATCTTCATCAATATTCACCCGCAAATGGTAAGGACAAACAGGACCAAAAATAATCAGGCTCTCATTAACGAAAAGGTTGGCGGTTTCCCCTTTGAAGATATTTCTTTGTAAAATTTTCCCGTCGCAAGGGGCTCTTATAAAAGATCGATCGATAAAAGTTTGCGCTGTTTTAATCCTTGCCTCTTGGACCTCAATTTGGGCCAAAGCGGTCTGCTTTTTGAAAAAAACCTGGTTGTAGGTATTCAAACTCACGGCCCTTTTATCTTTAAGAGCATCGTATAGGCTTAACTCGGTTATAGCATTTTCCAATTCAACTTGAGCTCTCTGCTTAGCTGCGATCGCCTCAATCAGTTGAGCCTCGTAGGTACGCGAATCTAGTTGAAAAACCGGATCCCCTTTTTTTAGTGTATCCCCTACTTTAACAAAAACTTCCCAAACGATCTCGTTGAACGGGGTGCCGATATAGATGTTATTGGTTGAGGCCTCTACAACTCCGCTACCTGCGATGGTATGCTCATAAGGGGATACCGAAGGGGGGAAAAGTATAGGGCGTAAAGGGGCTTTTTGCGCCCCTAAGATAATGGCACATATAGCTATAACAATACCAATACCTGAGGCAATAGGTAAACCTAGTCTTATAAGCATGTATTTCTTCAGTTAATCTTTTTGTTGAAAAAACGCAACATATTGATCTTAATTGTCTTAAATTATCCCTAGTGGAAAAAATAATAAATTATGATATATTTTAGGGGATGTCTATAAATTATCCCCCCCGTATTGAGGTAGGAAAGGTCCTTGAAAACCATTTGAAAGAAAAAATAGCTAATCGCGATTGGCTATATGATCTACTATTTTCAAAAAAGCTCCACCCCTCTAGCGACTTTCCCTACGCCCTAAGCAAAAAAGGGGCGGCGGTTTTATCGACAAAACGGTTTACCCCCCTAAAAAGGCAAAAGAACGCAAAAACCAAAGTTGACCCGCAGGAGATAGCATACTGGGTGACGATCCCCACCTCCATACAACCTCAAATGCCCGCCGATCCTGAAAAGCATCCCCTCTATGATAAAATCCAGAATCAGGTGAAACTCCTCAGTGAGGAGGGTTTTTACGAAAAAGATAAAAAAAGCTCCATATCAGAGGCGAAATCGAGGCTTTTTGTCTGTTTTGGAATGAATCAATACAAATCCATCGACCAGGCCTTAAACAAGGAATTTATCCGAGCCGTGAACAACCTTCCCGTGCAAAAAGGGCTACACTTCGAAGCTGAGGGGTTTTTCTGGAAAATTCCTTTTAGCTACAAAAAAGGGGAAAAAGCCCCCGCTCACCTTGATAAGCCACGTAAAGCCTTTAAAAAGGTGAAGATCCTTGATCCGAAAAAAGCGGTTGAATTGCGTCAAGAACTGGAGCTTAACGGCCAGGGTAAACTGCATCCCACAATTTTAGAAAGAATCCCTTTTTGCAAAATTCGTAATCGGATTCTTAAAAGCGAGGCAACAGACCGTTTGACCGACACCTTGATAAACGCAGCTCCTGAGAATACCCATTACTTTTTGACGATGGATGATGATGCCCTCTCTTTAAAGGGGGAAAAAGGGTACTTTAAGCTTCTGGATGAGACTATTTTGGATGCTCTTGTTGAGGCGAATCCCTTCCCCTCACTTGTCAGTTTTGGTTACAGCCTACCAGAAACTGCTGGAAAGCTTTCCAAGGTTGCCACAAAAATCGATATGGCTGTCCGCTCGGCGATGCACGCCTGTTTTCCCCTCTCCTGTTACATGCCGGAACCTGGGGTCGCCTACCTTAGCGGCTACGGAGGAGATGAACTGAAAAACTTCCTCCAAAATGCTACTTTTGAACCCCAAAAAGTTCCTAGTAAAGACATGGAATCAAGGCGAATGATCGAAAGTTTGGAACAATCGGGTCTTTTAGACCCCAAAGAGACTATCTTCAAAAACGTTCGTGCCTTAACTACTTCCGAGCCCCCCAGAATGGCCGCAATTTCCCAGAAATTTTCTCTAATAAGCCCTGAAGACTTGAAAAAAACAGATGTGATAAAAGAGCTCAAAAAACAGCCTCAAAACCATTTTAAAGCAAGGAGCTTTGCTCAAAATCTCTATTTTGCCCTCCCCGATAAATTCAAGTCTTTCGTAGGCGCCTATGGGGCCATCGTTATACCCATTTCTCCAATTTATAAGGTTTTTGATCCGCTAGAGTTGCAAAAACTTTTGTTGAAAAACAAATTTATTTTGGATGAAGAGACCGCTTTCAATGCAGCTTTTGAACTTTACCTCCCCTATATCTCAGCGCTTAAAGACAAAAACAACACACCTGACGATTGGCTAACCCATTCTGTTTTGACAAAAGAGGAGATTCAACAGATTTTTGCCATAGGGAGACAATCCCTATTAGACGCCTTTCAAGCTTTTGAGACGTACTTTTTGCAACACGATGTTGCATGGAACAAAGATGAAAAACAAAAAGTTGAAAAAACGGCACAAGCCGCCTGTTTAGCCATTTACGAAACACTCCAAGACATCCTAGAAAAAAATTCGTTCAATTTCTAAGCCCTCTTACATTAGAAAAAAAACTAACAGCCATTTAATAAATTCCCGGGAGAATTTTGTAGGGGACTTTTTTGCAATAACGGCCCCAGTCCTCTTTATATCGTTTTTGGCATCTTTGGTCATTTCGATTTGCTCTATCAACAAGCAGGGCCAATAAAAAAACAAAATAAAACCACGGGAGCGCCAGCGAAAACCCAACAGGGATAGTCCATAAAAATGCTCCTGAAAGCTCCAGTAAATACCTGAAATTACGAGAAATACCCCATAGCCCCCCGGTAATCAGAGGATACAAATTCCCCTTGTCCTCCCCCTCTTTTGAGACCGCCTCGATATATTCGATTTCAAAAAGCTTTTGATTTTTTTGGAATTGCTCTCTCAAAATCATACGCTGGTAATCACACCAAAAATTCATCAAAATGGCGATAGAGCCCGTTGTAAAAATCAAAATAGCCGTAAGTAGATTAAGGGTTTCGGGCATTTGTACTAAAAAAAGGGGCACCGAGGTGTAGATAACCGGTAGCCATACTAAACAGCCCCAACAAATATAGTAGCCTGCCCGATCATGCATAATATCAATCGAACGCATATACCCTTTTTCCCAGATGAAAAATTTTGTAATGTAGACGAGTTGTAAAGCGACACTCACCCACATGGCATGTGTTAAACCCCCTCCCCCCTTTTGGGCATACAAATAGGATAAAATAATCAGGGGCCAGCTCATCATTCCAAATCGGCAGTTGGTCCACTGTTTAAGGTCTATTCCCCACACACGCGGATACAGCTCAGTGCCCCAATAAAAGTCGAAAATAGGATTGTTTGTCTTGCCTTGATCAGATGAAGAGGGAAAATAGATCCCTTTAAGGTATAAAAATGCACAAAAACCTAAACTAAACAGATTCATAGTCCCTATGCATTCCCCAAAGTGGGTGTAGAGTAGCTCAGGACGAAAAAAAGTTGTTGTGTGGGTGAGAATAAAAAAAAGTGCCACAGTAATTAGGAAACAGGCTAACCCATTTTCTTTATACACAGGGATATTCCCGTTTGCTGTCCTGGGACCGAAAAACTTTTTCCCCGGGATAAACATCATCAAAAGGATCTCCAAAACCATAAAGCACCCTATGGATATCCAGGAAAACTTGGAACCAAAAAAAACGGGGCCGATGATTGCAATCAATCCAAAGAAAAATCCCTCTTGAGAAAAAAAATGGATTAAGTTGACTAAAGAGCCCTGTAACTCAGTGGCTGTGTACCAAAAAACAAAAGCAAAAAGCGGCGTAGCCACCATCAAAAAAAGGGGAGCTATAGTATAACGGAAAAAATGGGCCATTAAAGCGAAATCCTTACCTCGATGGAGGCGTTTTTTTGTGTAACAATTCTGGGGTTAATAGCCGCGATCGGCTCAATACAGATAAAAGGGCTATCCTCACGACGGTAGAGCTGGAAGGAGAGATCAGGAGACGCTTTTGCCTGAATCAAGAGAATGGATCCCCCCATTCTTATTTCCACTTCACCGAAGCCCTCTTTATCCAGTTGCGGAGAGAAAGTATAGTCTAAAGGTTTATCCACCGGTATTTTTAGCCCCCGATCCCCTAGCCATTCGGGAGGAACCAACTTCTTATTCAGCTTATCATAGTAAAAAGGGGCACCAACTAAATCTACAGTCTTCATCGAATGGTCTAGAGCGTAGTAGGTGTGTAGACCTACAACTACAGGTTGGGAGGTGCTTTTAGCTTTGTAGACAATTTTTAGTTCCCGATTCGAGACTGTTGCCTCAAATTCCATAACAAAATCAAAACCCTCAATTTCACCAAGAGTGATCCCTTCAATCGTATCGTGTGAATCCAGTATGGCATGAAAGGAGTTCTTTTGTTGTCGAGTCACTTTCCAAGGAACATACCTGGCTATCCCGTGCGAAAAGGGCTCGGCCTCCCTTCTAAACTGGAGTTTTGTTGCGAGTTTATCCAAGATGCCGTCGTCCAAGTAGGGTATAGTATCTATCACTCTGTGATGAAAATGGGGGCCAATAAGAGGTCCCAGCCCTCTTGAACTCTCTAAGAATTCTTTTTGTGTCGATTGCTCAATCAGCTCATGACCCTCAATAATCAGGCTCATTAAGTTCAAACCCCTTTGGGGATTGAAAGTAGCTTTTACCCCTTTATCCTCTAAAACAATCATGAAGACACCCTGCAGATTTCATCAATTTTTTTGGCTAAAATAAAATCATTGAGATGCAATCCCTGAATTTTGTGCGTGAAAATTCTTACAAAAAGACGCCCCCAAGAGAGCTCCATGTCGGGGTGGTGCCCCTGGATCTCACTCACAAAAGCTATAGCATTGAGCAGCTGAAGAGGCTTTACAAAATCTTTGAAGTAAAAAGTCTTCTCCAATCTTTTTTCCCCCTCAACGACCCAGCCCTCCAATTGGGCTAAAAGGGGCGAAATCTCTTTTAAAGAGAGCGGTTGTGAGAGCCCTGAGCAGGCAGAACATGTTTTGGATTCTAAAAACTCTTTGCCCATTAAAAGAATTCTCCCTTCAGTTTATCTTCGGTGATAACTGAAGAGAGAAATAGGGATCAAGTGTTTTTTTAGCTCGTTTTGACCCTAAGAACTCCCGCATCCAAAAGAACCAAAGCAGCCCCTTTTGTGGTCAACTGCAGATACTCTTGGCCCGAGTCATTCTGTGTAATAGTAAAAAACGCAGAGTTGAAGTTAAAGTTTTCGTCTACGAGTGGATATTTTTCCTGGTTTTTTGCTACCCATTCCATAAGATCCTGAGAGGGTATTTTTTGGAAGGCTTTTGCAACTTTTCTTGCTCCCTGCATCTCAGAACTAACTACTACCTCGGGTTTCATCGCCTCCTGTAGAGCTTCAATCCAAGTTTTTACGTCTTCGATATGAGGCATAGATTCTTTGGTTTTAGCAGCAAAATGGTTGTAATACTTCCCACTGAGGATACTTCCCAGATTCTGACGGTTCGAGGTGGAGTTTACAGCAAATTCCGCTAGCTTAGTTCTCCAGGTAGGTCTCATGACGAGATGGATATGTTGGATAAAATGGACATTATTCTCACCTCCCGTCAAATCGATACATCTATTTAAAAGGCCGAATAATTTGGTTTTAGAAACCTGTAACATGAACCTGATCTTCTCATTCAGCTGCTCTGTTCTGATTTCCGCAAAATGGGCATGAATTTTATTTATCAAGCCGGAGTACTGGGTATCGGGATAAATAGCTCCAAGTTCTCCTACCCACGCATCCACACAGTTATTTCCGATTGAGTTGAGTTCTTTCAAGATAGGCTCCAACTCCGCTTTATCCAGTGTCAATAAATGCCTTAGAAAAAGGCCAAACATCTTTTCATATTTGTCCCAATGCACAGGTAACACATCAGATCCACCCCCAAGGAGGTAGGATTTCTTTAATCTTAAAAAACCCTCTTGTAAAGTTCCTTCAAGCGAGTATTCTTCGATTTTTTTTGTCAAAGCCCCCATGATTTGCTCCTTACTTGCCTCATGAAGATCATCTTGAATAGTAATATCGAGATATTGGGGTATTCTATGCACAGAAGTGGAATCGTATTCCAATTCCAGTTGAAGAGGCAAAAAAGGTGCAGAACTAAGCTTTTTTGCATACAACTCTACTTGATGAGCGTTTACGCAATTTGGTTTAGCACAAAGCGACGCGGCCAAATCGATTCCGTTACCTTGTCTCAATAAATAGATGTTGAGCTTCTCTGCCAAGGCCATAAACAGGAAAAATTTGGAGAGCATAGAGAGTAATCCCGTTATGGGGGAACTTAAAAAATCCATAACGAGAAGGGGTGTGGTAAAAAACTCAATCGCACGATAGATTGGTGGGGGAAGTTTATTATTTTTTTGCAAATATGCCAGTGTTAATCCTACAAAAATTGCCGTTGCGGCTTGAAAAGAATGTAAATAAAAAAGGGCAACGGTCCCTACTAGCTTGGCCACATCCAGCCACTTGGTAGACCTTTTGATGGTTTGATCTATTTTTTCTAAATGCAGCGATTTTTGAAAAAACAACCCGAGATAAGCTACGGGCAAAAAATTTAAAACCAAAGACACCTTTCCCCAAGAGCGGGAAAAAACGGTGGTTGGTTTTGCAGCTTTTTTTATTAAAGACCCAATCAGATCCAATGATTGACATTCTAAGGACAACACACCCATTTTTCTCTGTCCGTCTAATTCATCTTGCCTTTTTAGGATGTCCAGAAAGAAAACGTTTTGTGATAGGCTTAAAGTCTTACAAGCTCCAACAGCTAGATGCATAAAAATCTCAAAAATTAATTATTATAAAAAAACAATTTTTATTTACCCGGTTTTTTTAGCCCCCCATGTGGGGCCGGGGTTTGCAGCTGATCCAAATTCGTCAAATCTGGGCTAGCTTAGCGGGACATTTTAACATAATCTTCATTAAAATACCTAGAAATTGTCGTGCATGGCACCCTGAATTTTTTATTTTTGCACCGTTTTTTCTAGGGCACTTTTGTTTGTTCAGTAAAAAAAAGGGCTGTTTATTTGTTTTCTAACGCCGTTTTGAGTTACACTCTAGCCTTATGCTTGAAACTCTTGCCGGAACGATCGATCAGATTGTCTTTCAAAATGAAGAAAACGGCTACACCGTTGCGCGATTAAAAAGTCCCAGTCTTAAAGAACCGGTTGTCGTGGTCGGGAATTTGATGCCACTCTCTTCAGGTGAAATTATCACAGCAGAGGGTCTTTGGAAGCACCACCCTGCATTCGGCCGACAATTTGTTGTGGAGGCATTTGAGGTTAGTCTTCCGAAAGATCTCAAAGGGATCGAGAGATACCTTGAGTCGGGTGTGATTAAAGGGATCGGCCCTACATATGCCAAACGGATTGTGGACTATTTTGGGACGAAAACCTTTGATATTCTGGATCAAAATATTGGACGTTTGGAAGAGGTGGAAGGGATCGGGGAAAAAAGGTTACAAAAGATCAAAGGTTCTTGGACTGAGCAAGGGGCTATTCGGAATGTGATGGTTTTTTTAAGGGGTCACAATGTCAGCCTCTCTTTAGCCCAAAAAATCTATCGACGCTACAAAGAGGGGGCTCTTGAGGTCATCCAAACAAACCCGTACCAGTTAGCTCGGGATATTCCGGGGATAGGATTCAAAACTGCCGATGCATTAGCGCAAGAGATTGGCATCGAAAAAAAATCCCCTGACCGGATCCGATCTGCCATCGAACACATCCTGAGAGTTCTTTGTGACGAGGGGCACACCTGCTATCCCCTTAAGGGTTTATTAGAACATGGAAAAAACCTCCTCGAGGTGGAACAGGATCTGATCGAAAAACAGGTCCAGCCCATCGTAAATGAAGGGCGGCTTGTATCGATCAAACTGTTTGAAAATGCCCAAGATCAGATGCTTTGGACAAAAAACCTTTTTGAAACCGAAATGTCTATTGTTGACGAGCTCAAAAGGCTTGAGAGCCACTCTTGTTGTTTGCGTTCAGTTGACACCTCAAAAGCCATCCCATGGGTAGAGGAGCAGCTCGGGCTGGAGTTTGCTAGCGAACAAAAAATGGCGATCACAAAAAGTATGGAAGAGAAGATCCATATTATAACAGGCGGCCCCGGAACAGGGAAGAGCACCATCACCAAAGCTATTTTAACCCTTTCAGAAAAACTCACCTCAAAAATCCTGATTGCTGCCCCTACTGGTAGAGCTGCAAAAAGATTGAGTGAGATCACAAAAAAGAAAGCCTCCACGATTCATAGCCTTCTAGAGATGGATTTTACACAAGGGGGTTTCAAAAGAAACAGGATGAACCCGCTCGCCTGTGATCTCCTTATTTTAGATGAAGCAAGTATGATCGATACGCAACTGATGGGGCATCTTCTTAAAGCGGTTCCCACAAAAGCTCGTATTTTGATTATTGGAGATATCGATCAGCTCCCCAGCGTTGGAGCAGGTAGTGTCTTAAAAGATCTCATCGAATCGCAAACCATCACTACAACCCGCCTCAAAGAGATCTTTAGGCAAGCTAAAGGGTCGAGGATTGTGCGGAATGCGCACAGAGTCAATCAGGGACTTTTTCCCGAACTTGAAGAAGATCCCAAATCGGACTTCTGGTTTATCCCTTTGGAAAAACCAGAAGATATTTTGAATAAAATCCTAGAGCTTGTATGCAATAAGCTTCCGCAAGAGAAAAATGCACACCCCTTTGAGGAAATACAGGTCCTATCCCCTATGAAAAAAGGGGTTCTGGGGACATTAAACATCAATATAGCTTTACAAGACAGACTCAATCCCTCTCTGAAAAGGATCACAAAAATGGGGCGCACCTTTCGCCTTGGAGATAAGGTGATGCAGATCCGCAACAACTACGACAAACTCGTGTTTAACGGGGATGTGGGACGAATTGTAGAGATTGATGAAGAGAAAGAGGGGCTTGTCGTCCTTTTTGATGGGCAGGAGGTGGAGTATGATTTCACAGAGATGGATGAACTGATTTTAGCCTATGCTGTGAGTGTTCATAAATACCAAGGGAGCGAGTGCCCGGTAGTGATTATGCCGGTACACACAAGCCACTTTAAACTTTTAGTCAAAAATCTGGTCTATACAGGTATCACAAGGGGGAAACGGCTTGTGATTTTAGTCGGATCCAAAAGGGCTGTGGCTATCGCGGTTAAAAGCGTCGCAGTGGATCAGAGATTCACCGGACTGAAACATTTTTTAAAAGAGAACCTCAAGAAAAATGGCCCACGCGTAGTCGAATCCACTCAAGAGACCCTGTTTGTGTAATTAGGTTTCTCACATTGTTCTCCTACTCCCCTCCATGTAGAACAATATTTTTTATATGCTCTTTTGGAAAAATTGCACCTTTTTTCTATTACACTGCTATATCTTAAGAATTCCCTTTTTTTGGTGAAGTTTTTTCCCTAATTTCAAATAATAGGTATCTAACCAATTAAAATGACAGAACTGCCTAGGTAAGAACCCCTCAACAAAGGAGGACCAGAGTGCGAGCTGCGGTGATATTTTCAGGGTGCGGACAAAAAGAGGGGACCGAAATTAGTGAAGCGGTTTGCTGTTTACTTGCCTTAGAAAAACGGGGGATTATTTGGGAGGGTTTTGCCCCTGATAAGACCTTTATGGCCTGCTCGTACATTAAGGGGAGCAAAAAAGAGTTGGGAGAAAGGGGGATTATGGACGAAGCTTGCCGAATAACTCGACGTGATGTGCAACCTCTTGAAGGACTTAAAGTGGAGGAGTTTGACCTTTTGTGCCTTCCTGGGGGATTAGGAGCGGCTAAAATACTTTCTAATTTCAAAACTCATGGATTTCAAGGGGAGGTTCTTGAGAGTTTAAAAGAGATTATCCTCTCGTTTCACAAACAAAAAAAACCTATTGTGGCTATTTGTATATCCCCTGCAATCGTGGCGATTGCGTTGAAAAACGAGAAAAATATAAAAATTACCATGGGAATGGACAAGAGTTATCAAACTGGATGCTCTTGGGCAGTAATAAAAGAATCCGCAGCAACCGACTGTGTTCTAGACCCTTTAAACCGGATCGTCTCCACACCCGCATTCATGATAGAAAACGCTACACGTTATGATGTCTTTTGCGGGATTGATAAGGCGATAGAAGAGGCTACAAAACTTTTGTAGCCCCTTAAGCCATTTTGAAAAAGAACTAGCCGATTCTTCCCCCTGAAGGGGCACTTTCAAAAGAGAGCATTTCAAACGTCCCCTTTTCAACTACAGAAAGGATCATTCCATGACTCTCGATGCCCATCATTTTCCTAGGCTTTAGGTTCGCAACAATCGCCACTTTTTTTCCTACTAAGGATGAGGGATCTTCCACAAAGTGGCGTATGCCCGAGAGGATTACCCTTTTTTCTCCCCCCACATCAAGAGTAAACTGAAGTAGCTTTTCACTCTTAGGAACAACCACACAATCTAAAACATCGGCCACCCTAAGGTCAACTTTTTCAAAGTCCGAAAATTCAATCATCGAGTTAGGGGTTTCTGCAGGATGGGGAATTTTTGCCGTTTTTGCAGTCTCAAGACCGCTAGGAAGGGGAGAATCGCTCACTGTACCCTCTGTAAGTTCTAGTTCTAATTTTTGAAATAGGGGATAAGGATCCTTAAGCTCCTGAATTTCCAAGGCGGTAGCCCTGTTTCTTAACGGAACCTCGGATACACCTAAAAATCCCCAAGCCTCTTTTGTCGCATGGGGTAGTATTGGTTGCATTTGAGCCAACAGCGCTTGGACCGCCTTAATACAAACGGCAAGAATAGTCTCTAGACGCTCTCTTTGGGAGGAATCTTTAACTAAACTCCAAGGCTTTTGTTGGTCGAAATATCGGTTGCAAGTCTGGGCCATCTCCAAGAGAGTTTCGGCCGCTTTCTTTATGGAAAAGTTCTCATAATGGGCTGCCCCCTCATCAAGTAAAGAGTGAAGCTGTGCGATAAAGCCCTGATCCTCTTGCGTCATTACCCCCATCTTAGGCACAGACCCTAAACGGGATTGGATAAAGCTCAAAGTTCTGTGGATAAAATTTCCCAGCTTACCTACAAGCTCGGAGTTCACACGCACAACGAGATCTTCGAAAGAAAAATCGCAATCCTGGTGTTCGGGTGCGATCAAACTCAAGTAAAAACGGAGCCCATCAGGGGATATCCACTTAAGCATCGCATCAAGATCTAGGGAATTGCCCGATGATTTGCTAAACTTCTCCCCTTTAAGATTCAGAAACTCGTTCACCACAAGGTCATCTACAAGTTTATAGGGAGTGTTTTGCCCCATGAGCATGGCTGGAAAAAGAACCGAATGGAAGGTGGTGTTATCTTTACCCACGAACTGCACGTAGCGTGTTTTAGGATCGAGCCAATAATCATTAACAAATTGGGGTTTAAGATCGTATGTGGCGCTAATATACCCAATCGGCGCATCGTACCAGACATACAAAACTTTCCCTTTTGTCCCCTCAATAGGCAAAGGGACGCCCCAATCGAGATCTCGCGTGATACAACGGGGTTTAAGATCCTCTATGTATTGCCTGCTAAAGTTCATCGTTGAGGATTTAAAATTTTTTGTCTCAAGCCACTCCTTAAGAGGCTCTTTGAAAAGGTCGAAACGGAAAAAATAGTGCTCAGTCTCCTTGAGCTCAAGCGGTTTTCTAGTCATTTTAGACAACGGATTTATAAGATCGGTCGCCTCAAAACTTGCTCCACATTTTGTACATTCGTCCCCTCTAGCCTCATGATAACCACACTTGGGGCAGGTTCCTACAACATACCGATCCGCTAAAAACCGCCCCTCAACAGGAGAATAGAGCTGATGGATCGTTTTTTTTTCGATCCAGCCGTTTTTAAGATGCTCTTTGAAGATCTCTTGTGTTCTATCGGCATGATGTTTCAAAGTTGTTCTGGAAAAATGGCTAAAATCTATCCCCATCCGTTGAAACAACTTTTTATTAATTTCATGGAAATGGTCCACCTGCTGTTGCGGAGTCCTTTTAGCCTCTTCCGCCTTAATCGTTATGGCGATTCCATACTCGTCAGACCCACAAATAAAGAGGCTTTCATCCCCCTTACTTAAAAGATAGCGATGGTAGATGTCTGCAGGCAGGTAAGCACCAGCAAGATGGCCAACATGAATTTGCCCGTTCGCATAGGGCAAAGCTGCGGTAATCAATGTTTTAGCGTGTCGTTTCATAGGTATAATCAGTGTAGCATTTTAGTAAGATTTATTTAAAAATAAAAATTACTTTTGAAAGAGTCCATTAAGTTTCACCTCTTTGCCTGCACGGATCTCGTGTCGCGCCTTCCCTATAAGGGCCTGGGCTAATTTAAAAAGATCTTTTGTTTCGACTAAGTAGGATTCTGTTGTCAACGGTTTATGCTGATTTTTCATGGGATAGTATGTACTCCTTCACTGTGTTATAACATGTTTGTAGATCTAAATTAACGACCTGTTTGTCGTAAAAATCTTTTTTCGCCATCTCGTAACCGGCCCGCTCGATTCTTTTTTGGATCTCCTGGGCGGAGTTCGCGCCACGCCGCTCAAGCCGCTCTCTCAACGAATCTAAACTAGGGGGGAGAATAAAAATGGTAATTAATGGGACCTGGGCATTTTTTAAAGAGAGCATTCCATCAACATCAACAACAAAAACCAGAGGTTTTTTGGCCTCAAAAATTCTTTTCTTTTTTGTTCCATATAGATGGCCAAAGATCTCTTCCACCTCCGCAAACTCTGCGTTTTTCACACACTCATGAAATTGTTCATCGGTGAGAAATTCGTAATCGAGCCCCTCAATCTCTAAAACCCGTTTAGGCCGTGTGGTGCAAGAGATACTCCGTTCACATATCCCCTCATGGATCAAACGCTCGGCAATAGTAGATTTTCCCACTCCGGAGGGTCCGGATAAAACTACATGCTTCATTTTATTTCAAAGTCTCCATCCGGTTCAACATATCCCAATCCATTTGTTCTAGCAAGAGCTCCTTAGGAAGTTTTTTGTTTTCTAACGAAATGCGCACGGGACCAAAGCTTTTTCTATGAATAGGGCTTACCCCATGCAGTTTGATCTTCTCAAGGTGCTCTTTTGTACCATACCCCTTGTGCTTGAGAAAATTCCAACTAGGGTACATTTTATGGTATTTAAGCATCAAACGATCTCGTGTCACCTTAGCTATGATCGATGCGGCTGCAATAGAGGCCGATTTTTTATCTCCATCGACAAGTGTTTTGTGTGGACATCTCAAAGTGGGGGAGGCATTTCCATCTATAAAGATGAAATCGGGCCGTTTTTTTAGCTTCCGTACGGCTAGCTGCATCCCTTTTAAGGTGGCTTGGTAGATATTTATCCGATCAATCTCTTCGTGATCTAGAATAGAAATCGAAAAGGTGACATCCTCTCTTTGAGATAATAGGTGGTACAACTCCTCCCGCTTCTTTTCGGTCAACAGCTTGCTATCATTAAGTCCGACTATAGGGAAATCAACGGGAAGGATACAGGCAGCGACAACAACCGGTCCGGCAAGGGGTCCACGACCCGCCTCATCAACACCAGCTATACAGCTGTAACCGGCCTTAAGAGCACATTTTTCATAATGATAAAGATCGAAAGAGTCCTTAAAAGGGAGATCCTCAAAATCTACATTCTTTTCGGTGCCTTGCTCAAGAGCAATGTTTGCACTTTCCGAATCCATATTTTGAGGATTTCCCTTTAAATTTACTGCCTTAGATCACTAAAGAAGAAAAAGAATTTACTTTGCTCTTGGACGAATCTTATCTTTAACGCGAGCTTTTGCACCCGTTTTGTGTTCGAGGTAGTTTAACTTGGCACGTCGCACTTTACCTAGGCGCTTCACCTCAACAGTGATTTTTGGGCTATGTACAAACATAGTGCGTTGAGTTTTGTAACCGCCTGCTACTCTCAATACTGTAAAAGTCTCGGAGATTCCACGACCTTTGCGGCCAATTACGGTACCTTCGTATACCTGTGTGCGCTCCTTCTCACCCTCTTTGATTCTCAAGAGAACTTTGACGGTGTCGCCGGGAACAAAATTAGGCAAGGATTCTTTCACATGCCCTTCGTTAATTTTATCAATGAGTTGGTTCATAGTTTTTTTTCTCAAAATTCAAGTCGGGTCGAACCCGAAGTGTCTTAGCCTTCCCCTCTTTAGCTCGCCACTCAGAGATCTTTTTGTGATCCCCTTGGGTTAGAACTTCGGGCACTTTGACCCCACGAAATGCGTAAGGTCTGGTAAATGAGGGATAATCAAATCCCCCGTCGTTTGTGTGAAACGAATCTTCAAACGCTGAGAGCTCGTCGCCAAGAACACCGGGTATAAATCGTATCAGGGCATCCATGACAATCAGTGCTGCGGGGCAACCGGAGGTGAGTACAACATCGCCGATGCTGATCTCTTCAGTGACATTGAGGTCAATGACTCTCTGGTCAATCCCCTCATAGTGCCCACACAACAAAACTACATGCTCTTTTTTTGCCAGCTCTTCGGCCTTTTTAGCGTCAAAGAGCTTTCCTTGAGGCGTCAAGTAGACAATGTGAGCGTTCTCAGTTCGTACGAAATCTATAGCTTTTTGAACCGGCTCAGGCATCATTACCATTCCCGGCCCACCTCCGTAGGGGCGATCGTCGACTTTACGATGTTTATTATCGGCAAAATCTCGAATATCTACCCTTTGGATGTCCACTATCCCTTTTTCCTGGGCTCTTTTCAAAATACTTGTATTGATAGGAGTCGTAAAGAAATCGGGAAATAGGGATAAAATGCTAATCTTCACGTTTCTTTTTTAACTGCTTTTCTCTTCTATTACGGATCAAATCCAAAATTTCAGGGAAGCGGGTTCTAAATAGATCATGTACACTATCAGTGAGTTCGGCGCCTACGCTTACCCAGTACTGCACTCGTTCTTTATCAAAATGCGCTTTTAAAGAATCTTCTACCTGGTGAGGGTCATAGCTGCCTAAATTTTCGATCAAACGCCCGTCTCTAGGAAAGCGGGTGTCCGCAGCAATCAAGCGAAACTTGGAGCAATTTCTGCGACCGGTTCGCGACAAACGGATTTTCACTGCCATAATTGGTTTATAGTCTCCTTAAAATGTTTGACATTCTACAGTAAAACGGAAATAACGAAAAGAGAAAATCGGTGAAAAAAGGGTCCCAAACCGGTTAAGAGATCAAATTTTATTTTTAATTCCAGAATATTTTTTTTAAACAGCGTTGCTCATCTTAAATCCACATCAAAAAAGGGGGATAAGGTATGCGCTATTTCGATCCGATGGCGAGGAATTTTAGGGGGGCGACTTGGGGCCTAAATGAGGTTTTACAAGCCAAATTTCTTGAAATTTAAAGATTTTTTTGATTTTTCGTGAATAAATGGATGCTTTGCTATCAGGCAAAAAAAGCTTAGTGAACACGAGCGACTCGAGTAGCGCGAGCCCCGATTTTGGACAAAATTTCGTAGGAAATCGTCCCTGCCGCTCTGGCCCAATCGTCAGCAGTAGCGCTCTTATCACCCCCGAATAACACAGCTCGATCTCCCGCTTGCACCGTCGTTTCTGCACCCAAATCCACCGTAATCTGATCCATCGATACCCGCCCTATCAGGGGAAATTTTTCCCCTTTAATAGTGCACCAGATTTGCATAGGGCCTTCCAGCCTTCGGGGGATGCCATCGGCATACCCTAGCGCAATCAATCCAATATATCGATCCTCAAAAAGTCGCACTGTTGCGCCATAACCGATCGAGGCACCGGCAGGAACTTTTTTCACCAAGACAACGACAGCACTTAATTCCATCACCGGCAGCACGTTCGGACAGCCTTTAAATCCAGTTGAAGGGGCATAACCATAAAGAAGTATCCCGGACCGTACCATATCATAATACAAGTGCGGAAAATGGATTACCCCTCCCGAGTTGGCTATATGCCGAATTCCAGGAGAAATTCCTTTTGCCTTGAGATATTCCAAAGCGGCTTGAAATCGCTCCCCTTGCTGCTGATTCAAAGGGTGTTCTGGTTCATCGGAGCACGCCAGATGCGACCAGGTTCCTACAAGTTCTATACGCTTTTGATCAATGAGTTTTCCGATTGCACCCACCAAAGCAGGGAATTCTTCCAGAGCTCCCCCCCTCGTCATCCCTGTATCCACCTCTAAATGAATTCTTGGTTTACAACCTATGACATCTCCGTGGGAAACAATCGCTTGAAGTTGGTCTAAAGAGGAGACCGAAAGATCAATTCCCCAATCTAATGCCTGCCGAAAATCTTCACTTGGGGGTGACAGCCAGGCTAAAATGGGTGCAGTAATCCCCCCTTGACGTAGCTTGATTGCCTCATCCAAAAAAGCGGTGCCTATCCAGGTAGCTCCGCCAAAAATCGCAGCATGCGCAGACGGTACGATTCCATGACCATAAGCATCGGCTTTTACCACTGCCATCAAAGGGGTCTCGGTAAAACGAATGATAGATCTAGCGTTTGCTGCTATTTGGCCATAGTCTATTGTCGCAATGATATTTGATTTAGCCATGTGCCCTCTTCCCCACTATCAAAAAAGAGGTGGCTTGTTCAAAAAGATCTAAAAAAGATTTCACCAGCTCCACTTCTAAAAGCCACCCATTTTAACTCTTTAAATTCTTCTTCAATACCCTTGATGTCTGTGTAAGGTATTTAAAGAAAAAAGGGAATCATGGAGAAAAAATAGATTAGAAAAGGCCTCCAAACCCACCAAAGGATTTAAATTTCTTTTTTAACTGAGGGATGTTTTTGGAAAAGAGTTTAGCTTGCTTGAACCCTTTAACCAACCGATTAACATCGTCGATCATCGTCCCCGACCCTTTTGCGATTCTTTGCCGGCGCCCATGGTCTATTTCGGTGTCGCCCTGCCTTTCATGGACAGTCATGGATAAAATAATCGCTTTGGCTTTTTTGGAATCTTTTTCAAAATCGATATCGTCCGGAAGTTCGGGCATACCCGGGATCATCTTTAAAAGCCCTTTCATAGGACCTAGTTTACTGAGTTTGGTGAGCTGATCAAGAAAATCTTGGTAGGTAAAAGAGCCTTGCAGTAGTTTTTTTTCCATGTCGGGTTGCTCATCGCCGTCGAAAGTGTTTTGCACCTTTTTGACGAGATTAATCACATCCCCCATACCTAGGATACGGTCAGCCATTGAGGCTGGATTGAAAAGCTGGATATCTTGAATCCCCTCTCCGATCCCCTCAAATTTTAGAGGACACTTTGTCACCTCAAGAATTGAAATCGCGGCCCCTGCTCTTGCAGTTCCATCAAGCATAGTCAATATTGAACCTGTAATCTCTACAGCCTTGTTGAACTCATCTGCAGTTTTTACCGCATCCTGACCGGTTGCTGCTGAAGCTACAAAAAGAACCTCATCAGGATTTGTCCTCTTTTTAATTTGGCAGATCTGGTCCATCAATGCCTGATCAACATGCAGTCGGCCGGCAGTATCAATCAAAACAAGATCATGTTCATTTTTTTTGGCGTACTCAAGCCCTTTTTCGACAACGTGCAAAGGATCTTTTTCCTCAAGATTTGCATAGACAGCAACGTTTGCTCTGCCTGCCAATATTTTAAGCTGTTCTATCGCAGCGGGTCTTTGTAGATCCGCAGCAATAATCAAAGGACTTTTGTTGTATTTTTTTCCCTTTAGAAGGTTAGCTAACTTGACCGCTTGCGTTGTTTTTCCTACCCCTTGAAGCCCTACAAGCATCCAGACAGAGGGGCTCCCTTTCATCCTAATGGAGGGCTCGGTAGAACCCATCAACTCGACAAGCTCATCGTGGACGATTTTGACAAACAAATCTTTGGGCTGAAGGTGGTGCGAGGCTATGGAACCTAAAGCCTTCTCTTTTACCTTTTTTACAAACGCGCTTACGATGGGGTAGCTCACGTCGGCATCAAGAAGCGCCATGCGCACATTGCGCACCGCTTCAGAGACATTCTCCTCAGTAAGCTTTGTAACACCAGTTAAAGAAGAAAAAATATTGCGGAACTTATCCGATAAACCTTGAAACATGCTTTAAGATTCTATGAGAGGTTCCGACTGAAAAACAAGCGAAAAAAATCGATCGTGCCCACTATAGTCTTTCTCGACTTTGAGTTGGTGATAAAATGGGGCAGAAAAAATCTCTAAAAGTTTGGACCCTTGACGAAATCCTATTTCAAAATAGACAAAAGCCCCCTGTTTCAACACCCTAGGCAAATCCGCCGCCAGGCGCCGATAAAAATCGAGCCCATCCTTGCCGCCAAAAAGGGCGATTTTTGGCTCTTTTAAGGCCTCCTCATCCATGAAATCCACCTCATCTAGTGCAACATAGGGTGGATTGCAAACTAAAAGATCTACCTTGATCTCTTTATGGATTAAAGGCTCCAGAAGATCCCCTTGAAAAACAGGAGCTTGAACAGCATTAAGCGCTAGGTTTTTTTTCAATATTTCTAATGCGTCATGGGAGATGTCGGAAAAATAGGGTTGAGATGTTTTGAAAACAAGACTTAGAGGAATACCTATTGTGCCACATCCACAACAGATGTCAGCAAACGATTGCGGAGGATTTTTTTTGTGATGGAGAGCTATTTTTTCGACCAACAGCTCCGTCTCTAATCGTGGAATTAAACATTTTTGGGGATCAACAAGGAGGCGGCTGTGATAAAACTCAATCTCATTCATAGAAATTTAAAAAAACCTGTTTTTAAGAAAATTCGATTACAGAGTCGATAAAAAAAGGGGTTGGTGGCGTTACTATAAAGCTTCGCTCAAAGCGCGCGTGGCTTCATCGGAAAGTAGAGCATCCGTCACCTCATTAAGATAGCCATCCATCACTCTATCGAGATTGTAAGAGGTAAAATTGACACGATGATCGGTGAGCCTGTTTTGAGGAAAATTGTATGTGCGTATGCGCTCTGAACGCTCTGCAGAACCCACTTGATCAAGCCTTAATTTAGCCCTTTCGCTCTCTCTCTCCTGTCGCTGTTTATCCAACATGCGCGCCTTTAAAAGAGTCATCGCTTTCGCTCGGTTTTTAATTTGCGAACGCTCCTCCTGGCAATAGACCACCATTCCCGACGGAACGTGTGTTATGCGCACAGCAGAATCGGTGGTATTTACGTGCTGACCACCGGCTCCCGAAGAACGGTAAGTATCGATTTGCAGGTCTTTTTCATTGATATCGATCTCCTCCTCCTCGTCGGGCTCGGGCATGATCGCCACAGTTATGGTGGAGGTATGGATGCGCCCTTGCGCTTCGGTCTTTGGGACTCTTTGGACACGATGGGTGCCCGCCTCGAATTTCATAAATTTGAAAACGTTTTCCCCTTTTACAGAAAAAATGGCCTCTTTAAGACCACCCATATCAGCCTCAGAAAGGGACATAGTTTGAAAGCTCCAGCCTTTTGTATCAGCGTACATCCGATACATGCGCACGCAATCGGCCACAAAAAGGGCCGCCTCTTCACCACCGGTACCGGCGCGAAGCTCTAAAATCACATTACGATGGTCATCCGGGTCGGGTGGAACCAAAAGCTGAACGAGCTCTTTTTCTAAAACAGGGATAGAGATCTCCAAACGGCTGATCTCGTCTTTGAGCATCTCCTTCATCTCGGGATCGTTTTCGATTTCAAGGAGCTCTTTGCTCTCTTGAATTCCTTTTTGAGATGAGATAAGGGTGTCTTGGGTCTGCTTGAGCTGCGACAGTCTCGCATGTTCGGAGGAGAGTTTTTTGAACTCTTTCACGTTTCTTGCCACCTGCTCAGTGGAAAGAAGCGCTTCTACTTCTTCTAAGCGATCTAGACGCTGACGTATTTTTTCTTGCAGACCCATAGGTTAAGGGAGTTTATGCCCCTTTTTTGCCGTACTTTTTCAAGAACTGCGCAGCTCTACCGTATTGCGAGCCTTTTTGCCCTTTATCCCCAAGATAAAAACTGTGGGAGTGGGAGCTAACAGCCAGCTTCACCATAGGATACTCTTTCCCCTCGTGGCTACCTGTCAAATTTGTTTTTCGTGTGGAATTAACCACAAACTTGTCCCCTGTCGTCTGGTCCTCAAATAGAACCGCACGGTATTCTGGGTGCTTACCTTCTTTCATGAGTGCCCTTTTTTGTTCTAAAAGGCTTTTATATTACTCAATCGATGTGGATAAAAACAAGTATTTTCGGTAAACTAAAGGTCTTAAATCTTCCAGGGAACTTTTCATAAGGTAATATGCATAAGTACATCCAAAGAATTCTTATAGCTTCCGTGATCGTAAGCCTTTTGCCGACTCTGCTTCGCGCCTTCCAAATACACGCCCCTATTCTGGAGTGGTTGTCCCTATCCAGCTTTGGGATCAAAGAGTGGAAATTATTTCAAATATTTACTTATCCTCTCCTTTTTTCGTTCGATATCCGCATGGACGCCCTTGCCCTTTTGGCCCCCCTTTTTATGGTATTCGTGGCGCGACTGGCCAACTTTTTTCTAGAGGTTGAAGGCCCAAGAAATCTTTTAAAGTTCTACCTGGGATCTTGTTTAGCCCCCTTTTTAGTCCTATTTGGAATCTTTTTGGCTACAGGACAAAATTTTATTTACTTTGGACCCCAGCCCCTATTTTATGCCCTGATCAGCTATAGTCTATTTGTATTGCCCGATTTAGAGCTTTTGTTCTTTATCTTTCCCATACGCGCACGCAACTTTATATGGCTAGGACTTGCACTCTCGCTCTTCTTCTCCATTGAATCGGGACAATATACCACCCTGATCGCTACGGCAACCGGCGTTCTGTTCGGCTACCTCTACGGGTTGAAAACGCTCAAAAGGCACTCCCCCTTTACCGGCCTTAAGTTTCTCGAAAAAAGGCTCTTTCGCCTTTTCGAGTTTTTCAAGGCTCGCCAAAAATGTGTGATTGTCGATTTTAAAACGGGGCGCCAGATTCTAAAATAGCGACCCATAGGATTATGTAAGGGGCTGGTATCTACCTAGCGCCAGGTTTAAAAGATTGCCCTTAAAACGATTCTGGGTTCACTATAGCAGCCATCTAGCGCCAGGTTTTTGTAGGATTGGCCTTGAAAGAATTATGGGATCACTATAGCAGCCACCTAGCGCCGTGTTTTAAAAGATTGCTCTTTTAAGCCTTTTTACAAAAAAAGGTATGGCCTAACCGACGGGGGCCTCTTTAAGTAGGCTGCGCACTAAACTGAGCATCCCTAACTGGCCGTGATACACCCCCTCTTCATAGAGAAATTCCTCATCTTTTGCCAGAGCAGGCCAGTCGAAGGGCTGGTTGAGCTCCTCTTCTGTAAACGGTTGCACCTTTTTTTGGCCGATCAACAGCAGTTTTTCTTTTTGATAAGAGATGGCCTTTTCTATCTCAAAAATAAGCTCACTTGCCTGCATAGTGCTCCCTTTCCAATTTGTGGACTAAAAACCTATCTAGAAAGCTTAGGTCCTGTAGATGTGTTTTTTTTAAAAAAATTACTTTATCCACTCGAGACAAAAGCAATAAACCCATCTCTTTTAAGGTGGGTTCTAAGACGCAAAAAAGGGTGACGCCGTTTAGACGAAAATTTTTAAGCTCTTTATTCATAAAACACACCGCTGAAAAAACCCCGTTTTTTCCCGAAAAAGAGCGAAATGTCTTCTCCTTGGTCAAAACCCAGACATGGTTCTCTTTTTCATGAAAATAGAGGGAAAAGAATTCCTCAATCGGGCTCATTTATTACGCCTTTGCTTAAAAAAACTTTGAATAATCTCTTTACACTCCTCTTTTAAGACAAATCTGGTAACCTCAATAGAAAGTTCTTTTTGTAAATCCACCACACTCCCCAAACATCCCCATCTGGGTTCGAATGTGCCGTAAACAATTTTTTTAACCCCCCTTTCCACAAGAGCCATCAGGCACATCAAGCAGGGCTCGTGCGTAACATACGCAACAGCATCTACCAAGATTTCCTTTTCTATATGAGATAGGGCAACCATCTCCGCATGGTAGGTTTGAGACCGGTTTTCTTCACAAGAATTACTTCCAATAGAGACGATTTCCCCCTGGTCAACGATCACCGCACCGATTGGAACCTCCCCTTTTTCAAAAGAATTCTTTGCAGCTTTTAGGGCTATTCTCATAAACCCCTCATCAATGGTTGCTTTATTCACTTTGATATGTTAAAATCCTTGAGATTAGTCTTGACGGAGATGATTATACATGTCGCTAGATAAAGGCACAAAGCAAGAAGTCACAAAAAAGTTCCAATTGCATGAAAAAGACACCGGATCGGCCGATGTTCAGATTGCGATCTTGACTGAAAAAATTGCTGAGCTCAACGAACACCTCAAAATCTATACTAAAGATCACGCAACACGTTTAGCACTGATCAAAATGGTAGGACAACGCAGAAAACTTCTCGACTACCTTAATACTACAGATACAGCGCGTTACACAAGCTTGATCACACGTCTCAAATTGAGAAAGTAGTTCCTTTTTTCGCTCTTTTTTTCTATATGTCAGAAAAAAAGAGCGAGAAAGCATTTGTCAGACGATCGGGTTCACGGCATCAACCCAGCCGGTGATACGGCGCAAAAAATTCGCCAGCAACAACAGGCTCAAGAAAATTCTGCTCTATTAGCTGAAGAAGTCCTGATCGAGGCCTCCGATGAGGAGTTTCAGGAATGGTGTGAAACTGCCGCTTTCAACCCCTTAGCAGCGAATAATCGGGCTCAAGAGCTCGCAAAGCGACTACGAAATCCGAAGAAAGAGGAGTCGAGCGAGACCAAAGAAAAAGAGTTGGACCTACGGATCGTTGAAGAGATCTCGCAAGTAGCCGAAGAATTTTCGAGAAAAAACCCCGAATTCAATACCCGTGCTTTGATAGCACTTAGCCTAATCATATCGGCTGAAGATTCCATAGAAACTATTTTAGAAAAATTATTTGCCAGCTATCCCGATGCCTATCTAGTGGACGAGGCTATCGAGTTTCTTTTAAGGATTACCAAAGAGACAAATTCCCTTTTTGCCAAGCTTCTCGAAGCAAAAGCGCTTTTGCAAAAGAATTTTGAGCGGGAGATTCTCATTGGAAAAAACATTTCGCAAGAAGCGAGGGAGTTTTCTGAAAAGGGGCTGGGAAATGCCACAGGATTAAGAGATCTTTACAAGTGGGTCACTGGTACCGAGCAGGAACCTCTCAGGGTTTTTGAGGATTTGGTAAAAAAATTCCCCTATGAACAAATGAAGTCGGTATTGGCGTTTCTTTTGCATTCGTTAGGTTCTGATATAAAATCCAAAGGGCCGTCGATGGATCCTTTGGAGCTGCAAAAGCTTTTTGCCGAAACGCGCACGATGCAGGCGATTTTGGGAGTTTATCTATTTTTCATGGGGCGCATGAATTTTCTTGAACGGCAATTTGGGCGTTACGGCGAACCCAAACCTGAAGAGATCAACTTTGAAACTTTAGCCAAAATTTTTATCCAGTTACTTGCTGAAAAATATCCTAGTGTAGGGAGAGTGCTGCAACTTGCTGCGCAGCTGCAAATTAGTAATTCTCTCATTGCCCAAATGATTATTTTTTCTAATTACCGCGATTCTTTAAGGTATGTATCCCCCCGCCTTTTTAAAAACGAGAAACAGCGCCAGGATCTTTTGCAAGCACTCATAGAGTGTGTGAGCGAGCTTGACGAAAAAATTGAGGAGATGGACGAGGAGGAGGAATAATGAATTTTGCTCAACTGGTCGATGAGTTATCCGAGTTGCTTGGAATGGAGCTGTCCATCGATAAAAATAGGGCCGTACGCTTTGTTTTGGATCGCACAATAAAAATGCAATTAGAGTTCCACTCTTTCAAAGAGGCATTTTGCCTCATCATACCGCTTGAACAGCTCCACCAAGGGATGCGTAGGGAGGAGGTTTTAAAAGCTGCTTTAAAATCCAATCACACCTTTCGTCCTAAAGGGGGGCATTTTGGATACGTGGAAAAAAAAGGGTACCTTGTTCTCTTTAGTTATATCCCCTTATCCATAGCAACAACTAAAATCGTTTTTGACGAGATGGTTCTTCTTTCGCAACAGGCTAGAGCCTGGCTTGAGGCCTTCAGTTCGGGACAAAGTGCCCCCCAAGGCGCTTTTGAAGAGAAAAATTTACCTCGTACTTCCCTTTTTAATGCGTTTGAAAAAAAATGATCGGAATCGCAACACCCCTCTCCTTTTTAAGGTCTCATAAAAGCCAGGGCATTGGGGATCTGGAAGATCTCAAACAGCTGATTGATTGGGCAAGCTCGCTCAAATTAAACGTGATTCAACTCCTCCCCATCTCAGATACCGTTTTTGAGAGCTCCCCCTACTCGGCTATCTCCTCAATTGCTCTTCATCCGATTTACCTAAGACTTCCCCAGTCCACACCGTTTTTAGACTATCTTAATCATCAAGACCGGGTGAGTTACTCAACGGTCTACCAGGAAAAAATGCGTCTTTTAAGTCTATTACCTTTCGAATCTCTAGATCCCAATTTTTTAGAAAAATACCCCTCACTTTTGGAGTACGCTGTCTATAAAACTTTGAAAGAGGAGTCCCACTTTACTAGCCACGAAACCTTTATTTTCCAAAACTGCACCCCCGAGGAGATTTTGAAAGAAAAAGGTTCCCCGTTTTCCCAAAGAGTGGAGTTTCACCTAAAACTCCAGCAGCACCTATTTGAAAAATGGAAAGAAATCGCCTCCTACGCTCGGCAAAAACAGGTGCATTTGATGGGGGATCTTCCTATTTTGGTTTCCAGAGAGAGCCATGAAGTCTTTTTTCATCCGGAACTTTTTGATCTGCATTATGACGCCGGAGCCCCACCCGATGCGTTTGCCCCTGAAGGGCAAAACTGGGGTCATCCAATTTACAACTGGCCCAATCATGAGAAGGATGGTTTCACCTTTTTCCTTCGCCGAAGAGATCTTCTACAAGAGTTTTTTACCCTCTATCGGATTGATCATGTGATCGGTTTTTTCCGATTTTGGAAAATACCTAAAGGGGAAAAAGGGATTCACGGAGCATTTAGTTCTGATGACCCCAAAAAGTATCTGCCTAAAGCTAAAAAAAGGCTTGAAGCGCTTTTAAAAAATACACTCAACCCAGATCAAGCGGTGACAATCAAACCGATTGCAGAGGATCTTGGCGCAAAACCCCCTGGGATGGGGGAACTGCTCAAAGAGATGCGTATCCCCGGGATGGCGGTTTTACTCTGGACAGAGGATCCAAATAACAACCCAGTCGAGAGCCTTTCCACCCTTTCTTTACATGACACCTCGCTTTTAGCCTCCTGGTTTCGTCAAGAGACGGGGCGCACTATAAATGATGAGGAGCGTTTTACCCTTTTCAAGCTTTCTTTACAAGCACCCTCGATGTTCAAAATAAACCTTCTGCAGGAGTTTTTAGCTCTTCTACCCGAGTACAGATTTTTGTATGACGAATTAGAACAGATCAATATCCCGTCGACAGTTTCACCCGCAAACTGGACAGTGCGTATGAAGGGATGCCTAGAACAGATCCAAGAAAATACAGACCTTGCCACAAAGATCACATCTTTGTTAGAGTCGGTTTATGATCCTTAGGTCCTTGGCATTTTTATTTTTATCCATCACTTCAAAAGAGAAAATCGACACGCTTTATCATAAAATTGATCCCTATTCCATCTCCAAACAGCTCGCATTTTATGAGCTTTACCCGGAAACCCCAATGGGGAAAAAGGCCTTGCAAAGGGCTCTCGATCTCATTAATATCCATCGCCCGCTGTCAGATCAAATCGATTGTAAAGTAAAAATCCCCCCTTTTAACCCCAATCTAATCATCAGCTTATCCTCGCAACTCCCCAAAAAAGGGATGGAAAATATCACCGAAAGTGAACTTTTAACCATTCAAAAAATGGCGTCGCATCTAAGCAATAGAAGACTCAAAGGTTTTTATGTGAAAAACCTTGAAGAGGCCAAAGAGATCGAAACTGATCAGATTGATCTAACCCGTTTTCTTTTGCTTGAGCTTCTTGAGGACCCAAAACAGCGCCTTTTTTACGAGGCAACCGTCGACTTGATGGCACTCGAAATTTTAGCCCATTTGCCAAAAGGGGCCCGCTTAGAGGAAAAATTGGAAAAAATTTCCTCGTACGTTTTTCACGACATGGAGTATAGATTTCCTCCCCAATCCATTTGGGTAGAAGAGCTCAATTCCTACACCCTTTTGCCGACGATTCTCGATAGCAGATTTGGGGTTTGCCTCGGTGTAAGTACTTTGTACCTAGCCTTAGCTCAAAGACTTGATCTCCCGCTAGTCCCTATAACGCCGCCAGGGCACATTTTTGTACGATTTGAAAATCGAAATACGGCGATTAATATCGAAACGACTGCAAGGGGGATTCATCTTCCCGATTCCCACTATCTTTCAGTACAAACAAAATCTTTGAAAAGAAGAACGATTCGTGAAGTGATTGGGCTCAATTTTATGAACCAGGGGGCGCTATTCTGGCAACAAAACAATCATAAAAAAGCGATTGAAGCCTATACTATCGCCGAAAAATATATGGGAGAAGATCCCCTGCTTATGCGCTTTAAAGGGCTTCAACACCTCTTTTTAGGCGAAGAAGAGATCGCACTAAAAATTTTGGAAAAAATTCGTCATGTTACACTTGAAGGGTCTACATGTAAAGATTCCCAAATCGATGATCTCATTGCAAAAAATATCGATGCTGAAGGGATCAAACTATTGTACGATAAAGAGGGAAACGAGCGTAATGATATCGAAAAACAGATCCAACGTCTCGAAAATAAAGTGGAAAAGTTTCCCAAGTTTAGAGACGGCTTTTTTCATCTTGCAGGTGCGTGGCTTGGTCTGAATAGAACAAAAGAGGCCTATGAGGCGCTTTTAAAGTATCACCAAATAGACTCTAATAATCCTGTTGTGGAGTATTATCTAGCAGCTTTGGCTTTGGATCGGATGCTACTTAAAGAGGGTAAATTCCATCTTCAAAAAGCACAAGAGCTTTTGAAAGAGCAATCCTACTCGCCCGATGTGTTAAAAACTCTCTATCTCTCCTACAAGAAAGAAGATCCTACTTTTGATTTTTAAAAAATTGGTCTTAAACTAACTGAGAATCAATTTAAAATATTTTTTTGAAAAATCCTTTGAATTCTAAAATTCAAATCTTTATGGGAAAGAAAAAAAGGATCAAATAAATGCTGAAAAAAATTCTGTTTTTTTCCCTATTTTGTGCGCTTTTGCACGCTGAGCCCATCGTTCTTGTTGAGATAAAAGGGCCAAAACTATTTTTTAAAGATGGATCGGTCTATCGGTTAAATAAAGAGAGTACCGCCCGCTTCTCAGAAAAATCTCTCGGGGGCACTTTTGATGTTGTTCGCCTTGGAAAAGCGGATCGAAGAAGATCCTACGACACCCAAATCAAAAATTCCTCAGGTACGTTTTTTGCACAAAGGATTGCCGAGAAGACCGAGTGGAGACAGGTGAGCTTGATGAAAAAAAGTGGTGTTGTCAAAGCTGATAAGCCTATCAACTACTCCCGTCTTGTAGTTATTAGTCAAAATGATCGGGTTGTAAAGCTTTCTGACGGTAGCGTCTTTGAAGCCCAAACCATCCTGCCCGAGCGAAAAATTGAGGGGGAAGAGGTTTCTATTGAAAAAGTAGAATTCTACCAAATCAAAACAAAACCGGGCGAAAAGATTTTGATGAAACAGGTAAGACGTAACAACTCTTAATCTCTCATCCATGTTTTTATAAAATTAAAGGGGTTTGCCAGGGCAATACCCCTTTTTTTATCCCATCAAACCTTTCTTAAGTTTTTTAAAGGTTTTAGAAATACTGGAAATTTTAGTCCAAAGAGGGCTTAATATAGCCCTAAAAATTGTGATCTTGAGCATTTGTATTAAAAAAACTTGCCAAAATGCAAAATAATTTTTATCAACGTTTTCAAGGTTAAGGAGGATTCAACTATGGACGTCGATTTTTCCGCATCCATCATTCATATTCTCAACAAAGCCTTTTTTTTGGCCAAAGAGGAAAAATTTACCGAAGTAAGCGATGCCCTTTTTTTAAAAATTTTGCTCGAGGAGGGGGCGATCTTTTCCTCTTTGGTACATGATTTCGAAACCAAACTCCCCTCATATAAAGAAAAGTTAAGTGAGGAGATAAAAAAAACGCCCCGTTTTATCCAAGATACTGGGGAGCCAAAACCCTCCGCCTCTCTACAACAGCTCATATTTAAAGCCGAAAAAATAAAAAAACTACTAAAAGACTCTTACACAAGCGAGCCCCATTTTCTCCCCCCCTTTTTAGAAAAATTTGGGTTAACTGAAGATGAGGGATTAAAAAAAATTCAAGCATTTACTTTAGGGAGATCTATGGACAGTCCCACAAGTGATCAGACACTGAAAGCATTGGAAAAATATACCAGAAACCTCTCTGATCTGGCGGTCAAAGGGAAGTTAGATCCGGTTATTGGACGCGATGAGGAGATTTTAAGGACCATGCAGGTACTTTGTCGGCGGACAAAAAACAATCCTATTTTGATAGGGCAACCAGGGGTGGGTAAAACAGCGATTGCTGAAGGGTTGGCAGTGAAAATAGTCCAAAAAGAGGTCCCCGATGCGATCGCAAATAAAACGGTACTCGCCTTGGATTTAGCAGAGCTCGTAGCCGGAACGAAGTTCCGCGGAGAATTTGAAGAGCGGCTAAAAGCTGTTCTTAAGGAGATCGAAGCTAAGGAGGGTTCGGTTATATTGTTTATAGATGAGGTGCACACGCTTGTTGGGGCCGGTTCCGCAGAGGGCTCCATGGATGCAGCGAACCTGCTGAAACCTGCCCTTGCAAGAGGGGTGCTGCACGCGATTGGAGCCACAACTCTGGCAGAATACCAAAAATATATCGAAAAAGACCCTGCCCTCGAACGACGATTCCAGCAAATTCTTATAGAAGAGCCAACCCAAGATGAGGCCCTAGCGATTTTACGCGGACTTAAAGAGCGTTATGAATCTTTTCATGGGGTGCAAATCACTGAGGAGGCCTTGCGCGCTGCAGTGCATCTTTCCTATCGCTACATCAGTGATCGATTCTTACCCGATAAAGCGATCGACTTGATCGATGAAGGGGCTAGCTTAATTCGCATGCAAGTAGGATCTACCCCGCTACCTATCGATCAAATGAAGCGAAAAATAGCCTCTTTGATGATCAAACTTGAAAATGTCAAGGGCTCAAAAGCGGATGAAGCGTCTATTGAAGAACAGATTGCGCAACATCAGCGCCATTTGAAGGATCTTTCGGATCAGTGGGCCCTTGAGAAAAAGTTCATCGATGCAATCAATGCCAAAAAAAACCAACTTGAGAAAATCAAATTCCAAGAGGAGCTGGCTGAGCGTAATGCGGATTATACCCTTGTCGCAAAGCTCCGTTATAAAGATCTTCCCGAAGTGATGTCTCAGATGCATGAGATGCAAAAAAAATTGCACGAGCTCCCCTCCCGACTGGTGCGAGAAGAGGTTGATGAAGCTCTGATTGCACAAATTGTGGGGCGTATGACCTCAATTCCTGTCGAAAAGATGGTGGAAAAAGATAAAGAGACTCTTCTAAGACTTGAAGAAAGACTGCACGATCGGGTGATCGGGCAGCATGAGGCGATTGTTTCCATTGCTGAAGCGATAAGAAGAAGCCGTAGCGGGCTGTCCGATCCTAAAAGGCCTATTGGATCCTTTCTTTTTATGGGTCCGACAGGGGTAGGAAAAACCGAGCTTGCGAAGGCTCTCGCTGAACTCTTATTTAATCAAGAAGAGGCGTTGATACGGCTGGATATGTCCGAGTACATGGAAAAGCATAGCGTTTCCAAACTCATCGGCTCACCCCCGGGGTACGTAGGTTACGAGGAGGGGGGGCAACTCACCGAAGCGATTCGGCGCCACCCTTACGCGGTTATTCTTTTGGATGAGGTGGAAAAAGCCCATCACGATGTTTTCAACATTCTTTTGCAAGTTCTTGACGACGGGAGAATCACCGATAGTAAAGGGAGGGTCGTCAACTGCCGAAATGCCGTATTCATTCTGACTTCTAATATCGGATCTGACAAAATTTTGGAGGAACTCGAACAAAGAGGCGAGCTCGATCAAAAACAGATGCAAACCCTCCTTGAGCCGGTATTAAGAAGCTATTTCAGACCCGAATTTTTAAATCGTCTTGACGCAATCATCCCTTTCCACCCCTTGAGATTGGTTGATATGGAAAAGATTGTATTGCTACAGATGCACCAGGTGGAAAAAAGGCTTGAGGAGAAAAAAATCCAGCTCTCGTTAACAAAAAAGGCGGTTGAGTATCTTGCTCAAAAAGGGTACGACCCTATTTTTGGGGCAAGACCTTTGAAGAGATTGATCAGCCAAGAGATTGTGAATTTAATGGCCAAGGAAATTCTTAACGGGCATATAGGTGCTAAAAGCCACATCCGCATCGATAGGAAAAACGACAGACTTATACTTGAAACTATAGAAGAGACATGAAAGAACTTAAGAAAAAACTTCTACCCCCCATCCTTTCCCTTTTTTTAGGGACCATAGGAAATAGCTTTTTTGGGACCCTACTCTCTTTAGACCTCAGAGAACTAGGTTTTTCCAATCTCGCTATAGGGGGAATTGTCTCTATTTATTACACGGGGATGATGCTTGGCTCCTGGTTTCTGGAGAAAAAAATTCTCAAATTTGGATTTTCTAAGTCGTATCTCGCGCTAGTCTTTTTGAACATCCTCTTTATTGCGCTGTTTCCCCTAAGTGGAGAACTTAGCTTCTTGTACTTCATCCGCTTCTTTTTAGGGGTGATTCTTGGGGGAATTTTTGTGATTGTGGAGAGTTGGATTCTCCTTCTGGCTCCACCTGAAAAAAAGGGAGAGGCGATGTCATGGTATATGATAGGGCTCTATTCGGGCTCCTCTTTGGGGCAAATGATTATAGGAGATACAACAAAACTGTTTCCGTTCAACATCTTAATTCCGGTGAGTGCATGTCTTATAGGTATGGTCGTTTTATTTTTTCAGACGCAGACTAACGATATTAAACAAGCTGAAGAGCCACCCAAATTATCAACACGAACAGTGCTGCAGCTCGCCCCTTTAGGTTTTTTTGGCAATCTTCTATCAGGATCCACTCTCAGTGTTTTTTACGGCCTAGTTCCGCTATACGGAAAAACTCTAGGATTTTCTACTCATGAGGTCGGTTTGCTTATGGCAACCACTATTGCCGGGGGATTCGTAGGGCAATTGCCGATAGGGCGACTCTCTGACCTGTTTTCTAAAGACCTGGTGCTGATGATCAACGCTTTTGCTCTATTCTTTATCTCGATACCGATGCTTGTGGGGGGCAAGCTCCCTTTTGTTGTGCTCCTCGCCATCATGTTTATTTTTGGTATCCTTGCTTTTACCCTTTATCCTCTGTCCATTAATAGTCTTTGTGAAAAAATCCCCTCCAACCAAACGATGAGCGCTGTTACTAAAGGAATCGTTGCCTATGGGATTGGTTGTGTGTTTGGACCCATAGTAGCTCCATTTTTTATGGATCTTGAGCTCAAAGAGGGGCTCTTTTTTTATTTTCTTCTCAATACATCCCTTTTTGTCCTTTTATTCGGCAAAAGAGGTCTGACAAAGTTGAGCTGAGGGGAAAATTCCCCTCTTGTTTTTAAAGTAGAGATTTCTTGAAAAAGACTCCTCTATACGTTTAAGAAATACAGGATCCTTTTTTGCCTTTTCGGTGAGGGTTTTATGGATTGCCTCTATACGGGGTAAGGGGAGCGTTTTTTTAGATCCGACTGGGCTTTCTCCCCCAAAAAGAAGGACGTCAGCCCCAGCCTCAATCGCACAAATAGCAGCCGTTTCCAGGCTCTCGTACTCTTTTTGTACTGCATCCATCACCAGTGAATCGGTAAAAATCAGCCCCGAAAAGTTCATATCATTTCTAATAAACGCGTTCCATTTTTGGGAAAAAGAGACCATGAATTTGGGATCAAAATCTTTTACTATCATGTGGGCTGTCATGATTGCATCCACATCCTGGCTTAGACAGATAAAGGGGGCTAAATCCTCTTTCAGAAAAAGGGAAAATTTTTTTTCTGTCGAGGGAACCTGTTTATGAGAATCCTCATTGACGGCACCGTGGCCGGGAAAATGTTTTAAGACCCCGATAAGCCCCTCATGTCTAAACCCAAACAAAAGAGACTTTGCTGCAGCGATCACCTCATCAGCAGAGCTGCTTATTGTCCTAGATTGGAGCAGGTTGCTGTTTAGGTTAGTTAAATCTACAACGGGGGAAAAGTTTATCGAAATCCCCCCCTCTTTAAGCTCTTTTCCTATCAGTTCTCCCATAGCGACTATCGCATTTGGGCTCATGCATTTCCAAAAGGAGGCCTCTGGAATTTTGCTAAACCCCTTTGTTAGCCTCTGTACTCTCCCCCCTTCTTGATCCACGGCAATCCAGCGCGGTATTCCACGAAAGCTTTGGATCTGGTGTGAAAGGCGCTCTACTTGAGATCGGCTGAGTTCACCGTTTAAAAAGTTAAAGTAAATGACCCCGCCGATGTGAACTCTATCTATGATCTCTTCTAACTCTTCAGTCACCTCATTTCCATGAAAAGAGATCATAAAAAGTTGGCCCACCTTCTCCTCAAGAGAATATTCCACCTGGGCACAAAGCCCGTTCAAGTATAAAAGAAAAAAGGGGAGAAATTTGAAAAACATAAAAGAAAGACCGAAAAAAAGACCCACCTAAAAGCTTTTTAGGGCTTTTTTGTAGGTCTTCAATAACTATTTTCATACGTTAGGAAAAATGTCTCTGAATTGATCTTTCAAGGAGGAAGGTACAATCTCATCCACCCCTGTTTTATCGTACATTAAAAAGTACATGCAGGAAAACATGATCCCAAGAGCTGGACTAAAAAGGGCTACAGCGAGAGCGATACCACAAACTAGGGATCTTTTGAAGGAGAGAAACGAGCGATTCAAGGACTCTTTAAGGGACTGAAATTTATGAAAAGTGAGCATCATCAACACACCCTTCACTAATAAAGCCAAAGCCGAATAAAGACCCCATACAATATCCGCAAGCAAAAGGACGAAAAAGAAGAGTCTTGCTGCAAGAGCACTGAAAAAACTCCCCTTATCTTCTACAACGGCTTTTGGCGCTTGAGGGATAAAAAGCTGTTCCTCTTTTTGCCCTTGGAGCGTGCCGTAGTCAAAGATATTGTAAATCGCCATATTCCTCATCCTAATTTGTACTTATTGATCACAATAGCAAACAGGGCTCTTTTTGGTCATTGTTGCAACTTTGTTGATAAGTTTTGAACATCCTAACCTATTGATTTTCAATGATTAAACATCAAAATTAGGCTGAAGTTTTTTTTCATCGACAATCTTTTCCCCTTTTTCCACAATCGGAGCGTCCTTAAACCAAAAAGCCCCTAATGCATAAAGAACAAAAGGGACAAAAAGAACACTAAAAAATTGAGAAGCCTTTTCCATAAACGGTTTTGGATAGGTTGTGGACCAGTAAAGATCGGGAAAAAGCGTAAGAGAGACCAAGGTGATCAGCGCAACCAAACTAAGGTGTTTTGCTAAACTGCGGATAGGGTAAGGAGCATTCAATTTTCTTGCAAGATAAGCCCACTGCAACCAAAAGCTGATCGAGGTTGTCAATGCAATAGCCCAACTCCCTGCATTCCATACAAAAACCAGGATCATGTTCAGTATCGTGTTAGTCACTACTGCAATAAACGTCCCCTTCATTGGGGTTTTGAAATCTTGCGCCGCATAAAATGAGGGGGCCAAAAGCAAGATCAGACCAGAGGGAATGAGACCTATTGTGTAAAAAGCTAATGCCTGTGCTGTGATCGTCACATCCGCATCTAAAAAGGCGCCCCTTCCGTAGATAAGACTTACAAACGGGGGGGCTGCAACAAAAAATAGAAGGGTAAAGGGGGCTAGAAGTTTGAGTGTGAGCCTTAGGCTTTTTTCCGTTAGATAGTGGTACTGATCTAAATCCTTCCCCTGGTAGGCTCTCGCAAGCAACGGGGCTATGGCCTGGCTTACTGCAACACCAAAAAGACCCATTGGTACCTGCTCTAATTTGATCGCATAGCTCAAAAAAGCTGCCCCTTTTGGGTCAGCCCATTTTGCAAATAAAAGATCGATCGCTCCATTTAACTGAGTAGCTGCAACACCGGTAAGGGTCAAAAAGAGAGGTTTCAAAAGTTCTTTTACCTCTAGGGAAAAAGGGCGGAATTGGAACCAATCCCTAAAACTGATCTTTAAGCATTTAATTGTTTTGGGTAAGAGGATCAGCCATTGGAACAAAAACGCTACCGAAATAGACAAGGCAATCCCCTTAAGCGCCTGAGATTGGTCTTCGGCTGCAAACAAAAAGCAGCCACCTACCCAAATAAGATTGAAAATAGTAGGGGCTACAGAGGGGAGAAAAAAATGTCCATGGCACTGTAAAAAAGCCATAAATAGAGCATATAAAACGATAAAGACTACCCCCGGAAGCATATAGCTTGCTACAGATCCAAAAAATAGCAGTGTAATCAAAAAAATAGTTGGCACTAAAACAAAAACAAGTGACCAAAAAAGATCTCGAAAAAAAAGGTCGGCTTTTTTTTGTTCTAATTGACGATACCTTTCATAAACAGGGATGAATCCATTGCTTACCCCCCCCTCTCCCAAAAGGCGCCGAAAAATATTTGACCATCGGTAGGAGATAAAAAAATCCCCCACTAAAGCGCTTGCACCAAAACAGATGGACATCGAAAGTTCTCTTAAAAGTCCCCCCAAACGACTGATCAGAGTTCCTAAAAAAAAATGGACTGCCTGACGAATCATACTCTCCCTCACCTAAAGCTCTCTTATCCTCATTAAATAATAAAGATAGAATAAAGTTATTTTACCCTTTTTAGGATCGTGAATCCATGACTATTTACATAATCCTCAAATTTTTCCCATGCAGTGTGGGAAACTAAAAAATCGTCTATTGCCCCTTTCAGCCCCTTTTTTTCTTTTTTGAACTCTAAAATTGGTCTATACCTCTCAATGGAGTAGTCGGGTTCATCTTCGTATTCCCAATGACCATGGGTATGCAGAATAGCTATATATTTTTTTGTTGAATCGGCGAAATGTTCTAGTTCATGGTACAACCTAAAGTAGGAGTGGTGCGAGTTGATGTAGACTAGATCGGCTTCTATGGGTTGTTGAAATAACAATTCTTTTGCCTCAAATCTGCAATCGATCGCTCTTGGAATACTTTTTTTTAGCCACTTTTTCTCTCTAATCTCTACCCCTTTATGAAGATAGATAGTGATTGTTTTTTCTGGCTTCCCATTCTCCAAAAGGCCCAAAATCAGGCTTAAAGTCCCCCCTTGCTCACCCCCCCCCACCTCAACAATAGCTGAGGCCTCCTGAGCTAATTCTTTAAGCCTTGACATGAATGGGCTTACCTCATTAAAAAGAAAGCTCTTTTCAGACTCTTTTAGATATTGTTGCGCAATTTTTTCTGCCCCATTTCGTTCCCTTTTTTTTGCTACTCTTGTGAAAGAAGCCTCCACAAAAGGGGACCAAAGAAAGAGAAACGCTAGTGCCAGCTGTTTTGGTTTTAAAATTCGCAATCTATCCCCTTCTTTTAAATACTGTAAATCCATGACAATTTGTGTAGCGCTCGGCCAATTCCCACTCTGGGTGCCTTACCAAGAAATCATCTGCTGCTGCAAGAAGACCTCTTTTATCACGATCTACCCACGAGGGGTAATGACTCTTGTCGTTCCCGTAGGGTGCAGGCTCATCTTCGAAACCCCAAGGGGCATCCGTATCATGCATCGTGATATACTTTTTCACAAATGGGGAGAACTTTTCCAATTCAAACGTTAATTGCGCATAGGTGTGCAGTGTATCGATAAAAAGCATATCCACCTCGATAGGATCAAGAAAGGCGTCATCTTTGAGAATGAATAAAAACGAGATATTGGATTTTTTTGCATTTTTTTCCAGTTTAATTAGAGTAGCCATCGGGGGGAAGAAAAGATCTACTCCTATGTAGCGTTTATTTGAAGCTTTGCTTTTATCCAGCCCCGCCAAAATTCCATAGGTGGAAACCATCCCTCTCACACCCAATTCTAAAACAGAATCGCATTCGGACGAAAGTCGTCTAAGGTGCTTTAAATGTTCGTGAATATCCCCTGGACCCCTTTCCATTAGCTGGCAAAGGCCCTGCAATTCCCGATTTTCTCCCCCTCTTAGCGGACATAAAGACAAACAGGCAACACCCCAAACGATATACTTATAAAATGCACGCATAAAAACCTTTATGTAATTAACACACATTAAAGCATATTCAAATCTTGAGTATTAAGCAACTTCATGGCAGTCTAATTAAAACTTTTAATTTAGATGTCTCTCTCAAGCTTTTTTATTTTACGATCGGACGCCTGTGTTTGATTTCATCAAAGCTTTTAGCCAGCTCCTCTAAAAGAGGCTCGTCGTGGGGATTATTTTGCATTTTTTTAATAATGGTTTCCCTCTGTTTCAACCAATTGCGCTCCAATATTTTTCGCACAGTTTCGATCATCAGAATTTCTGCCCTTTCAATCGGGATTTTTTTTGAGAGGATTCTATCGATAAAAGGTTGCAAATTTATCGACTCGGGATGGGAAAGCACCTCCATTAAATCCCCCTTTTTTTCCATCAAAAGCTCGTAGAGTTTTTGCATTTCAGGGTGGATGAGATCTCTATTTTCAAGATTTTTAAGGGCGATATCTTTAGTCAGCTCATAAGCGACAATTAACCAACGGACTAAATCCCCCTCTAAAATGAGATCAAAATCGACAACCTCTTTAGTTGTAGCAATAGGATGCTCTACTCTTAAATCCTCGTTGGATTCGATAAAATCCAGGGGGATTTGAAACATGTGTGCGATCCTTTTTTTCCCCTCATGGCGCATCACTGGATCGATCCAATCATTAACGAGATGAACCATCTCCTTGATCACCTGGCTTTTCACAGCGGGTAAATTAAGGTCTTTATTTTTCACCAGGACCGACTTGAAAAAATCGAGATAGGAGAGCGATTTTTCCAGAAGCTCTTCGAATGACTTTTTCCCTTTTTTTAACAAAATCGTGTCGGGGTCCTCCCCTTTCGATAGCACGGGAATCAGCACCTCTATCCCCTGTTTAAGGAAGAGTTGCCCCACCTTTAAAGCTGCCCGTTGCCCAGCAGTATCCCCGTCAAAAGCAATAAACACCTCCTCCACACCAAGATCTTTGACCTGCAACACATGCGTCTCGGTAAAAGCGGTTCCTTGCCCGGCTAGAGTAAAATCGAATCCCTCATGAATAAGGCGCATCGCATCGATCTGCCCCTCAACGATTAGGGCTTTTTTTTCTTTTACAATCCTTTTTCTCGATTCGTTAAGTCCAAAAAGGATTTGTGATTTTTTAAAAAGGGGCGTCTCTTTGGTGTTGATATATTTAGGCCCACTCTCCTCCTCATGAAACCTTCGCGCTGTAAAACCTAAAACATTTCCGTGGGAATCTTTGATGGGGATGGTGATGCGATCCATAAAAAAAGGAAGGTTCCCTTTCCCTTTCATCGCACCAGCTTCAAATAAAGCCTCTAGATCTATTTTAAAATCCTGCCTCCAAGCGTCAAACAGCCTGAGATCTTTAGGGGCTAACCCCATTTCAAAAAGGCGTATAAAGGAGAGATCCATCCCCCTATCGTAGAGGTAGCTTAGGGCAAGTTGCCCTTCAGGGGTATGCAAAAGAGTAAAATGGTAAAAACGGTTAAGCTCTTTGAGGACCTGCTTGAGAGGCATCAGACTTGGCCCCTTTTGCACCTCCTCAACGTAACGCATCTCCACACCGAATCTTTCGCAAAGGGTTTGCACCGCCTCTTGAAAAGGGAGTTTGAGATGCTGCATCAAAAAACTGATCCCATCTCCATGAGCCCCGCACCCAAAACAGTGGTAGTGCATGTCTTTTCTTTGAACTACAAAGGAGGGGGTATGTTCAAAGTGGAATGGACAGAGGGCTTTAAATCCCCCAGGCGCTTTTTGAAACTGGACATAAGGTGATAACACATCGACGATATCGATCTTTTTTTTCAGCTCTTCCAGCATTGCCGGATCAAAAAGGGGCATTTAGTAACTCTCCCTTTGCCGAAGATAGCCTAATTCATATAAAGAAAGAAAGTTTTGTTGATGCACGATAAGATGATCTGTCATTTCAATTTCCAAAAAACCGCCCACTTTCTCTAGCGTTCTTGTGCTAATAAGATCCTCCTGTGAAGGAGTCAACACACCTAATAGATGGTTATGCACTAAAACGAACCCTGCAGCGTCGTGATATAGAAGGGGTTGAAAAATATCTCTCATACGACAAAAAACTTTTTGGTTATCTCCGACACCAATTTTTTGCACAAAGATAGACTCTTTTTGTTTATTTCGTCCCACCAGCAAACAGATTTCAAGATTTTGCCCCAGAAAATCCGATTCTACAAGATCAAAAATTTTTTTAGGGCTATCTAAAAGATGTTTTTTTTCACAAGTTGATCCCCTTTTTCTCATCTCCTGAAAAACTCTCCATACAAGGGCCTTTTTACCGTGAAACAAAGACTCTTGATCCGACTTTGCCAAGGAGGAATCAAAAAACGCTTTCAAACCTCCGGCGCTTTTTAGTTCCAGCTTCGCAGCACACAAAGCTTCTTTACCGTTTCCCCAAAATAAGGACCAGAGCTCCTCATTTGTAAGGGAGCCTTCACCATACAGCTCTAGTTTTTTTTCGAGAGAAAGCCCTTTTTTAGACAAGCTTGATCCCATTTCACCCCTTTTTATAAGGTAGAGCTTTATACTCCAAAGACTGGGGTATTTCGATCGTTAAGAGGATGTCATTCCCCTCGTATTCTGTCTCAAGGACTCTCCCCTCCTGCATAAGCTCTGAAGCCACATGGTAATGGCTTTGAGGGATGCGCAATTCCATCACCTTCCTTAAAGATTGAATTTTCTCAATCATCAGACGAAATAGCTCATCATACCCCTGCTTAGTGATTGTAGAAATCACCACGGTATCTGGGTAGCGGTATCGCAGCTCCTCGAGATTTTTCTTGTCTTCAACTTTATCCGCTTTATTAATAACGGTAATGATCGGCTTATCTTTTGCCCCTATCTCCTCTAATACCCGTATGGATTCTGTGGCATGCTCCAAAGCTTCAGGGTGGGATGCATCTACGACATGGAGTAAAATATCTGTATATACAGACTCTTCAAGTGTGCTTCTAAAAGCATCGACCAGCTTATGTGGCAACTTGCGGATAAATCCCACGGTATCGATCAGTAAAACATTTTGGTGGTTAGGCAACTGAAAACGGCGAGTAGTTGTATCTAGGGTCGCAAATAGTTTGTCTTCAGATAAAACCCCCGCATCCGTCAAGCTATTCAATAAACTCGATTTCCCCGCATTCGTATACCCCACAATGGCAAAAGCAGGCACATGCGTGCGAAGCCGCTGCTGCCTTTGCAAAGCGCGATGGGCTCTTACCTCTTTGATTTCCTGTTCAACCATGACCAGACGCCTGTCCAAAATACGACGGTCTATTTCGATCTGCTTTTCCCCCTCCCCTTTTAGGTATCCGCCCCCTCCGCTTCCGCCTCCGCCCCCAGTGCGCTGGCGGGATAAGTGGGTCCAAAGGCGCTTCAACCGGGGCAACTCATAGCGGATCTTTGCCGATTCCACTTGCAGGCGAGCCTCTTTAGAGTGGGCTCTTTGGGCAAAAACTTCGATGATCAACCCTGTCCGGTCAATCACAGGTTTTTTACAAATGGCTTCAATATTCCGTTGTTGGTTGGGAGAGATCTCCTCATCGAAGATCATGCAGTCATAGCCTTCGGCCACCATCCGCTCATGAATCTCCTCCACCTTTCCCTCCCCGATATAAGTTGCAGCCTCCACTTTTTTGATCGGGCAAGGCTCAAATCCAAACTCGGTAAAACCATAGGTTTCACCCAAGGCCTTGAGCTCTTCTAACGAATCCAGGCAAGCCTGTTTTGCGGATGCACCGCTAAAGGGGCCTACAAGTAGGGCTTTTTTTAATGAGGCTGTCATACGCAACTCTTCGAAAGGGGTCTTAAGGATCTATCCATTTTTAAGAAAGATTGATCGCTATTTTCATCCCATCATACCCAAGTTGGACATTCGGGGGCAACCGCTTTGAAGCTTCTGGGTAATCGACTGAGTGGTCGAGATGGATAAAAAAGGTTTTTTCAGCCCCCGAGAGCTTACTGAAATGGTGTGCCTCCTCAAAGGTAAAATGGGCAATCGAATCCCCATCGCGCACAGCGCCTAAAACAAGGGTCTTTATCCCTTTCAATTCTTGGATCAACCTGGGCTCATAGCGCTTGATATCGGTTAGAAACGCAAAATCTCCCAGCCTAAAACCGGTGACTTGGGTCGGCAGTGTGTGCCCCTCATTTTGCTGAGAGTACTCTAAAGTTTGAATTTTGCAGCCGTAAAAATCGATCATCTCCCATCTTCGGATCTGCTTTAAATAAAAAGAGGGGGAATTTCCCCCAAGAACAGGCTTTAAAAGATAATTAATCCGTTTTTTTAGGTCTGAATATGTCGACCTGTTTGCATAAATCGGTAGAGATTGATTTGGATAACCGGTGATCCATTTCACATCATCGATACCCGCAACATGATCAAAATGGTTGTGTGTCACAAAGAGGGCATCAATATGACACACCTTTTGCTCCAAAAGTTGATTCCTTATATCGGGCCCAGCATCCACAAGGAGTTTTTTATCGCCAATCTCAAGCAAACCGGCGACCCTTTGACGTCTGTTTTTGGGTTCAATGTCCGTTTTTGTGCAAATAGCACAAGAACACCCTAAGCGCGGTACGCCTGATGAGGTGCCGACCCCCAGAAGAGTGAATAGAGCTTGCGTCATAACTTCCCATAGTACACCGCTTTGAATTTTTTTGTGAAACTGCTTCGAAAAAAAAATGTAAAAAAAAGTTCGAGGGGCTGCTAAAAAATCAAGCGTACGCGCTGACAATCTCTTTAGCATAGAGAGCGTGGTACAAAAGCCCTTTCGATCCAAGGCCGGTTAAGGCAACTTGATTAGCCCCCAGGGGAATAATTTGAGGAAGCCGCTCTTGTTTTTTTGAATAGACCCTTGTCCCCTCATACACACCCAAAGGGCTCAAAAAGGCCACTTCGGGAAAAATTTCCCGATTGCGCTCAATTAGCTCCTTCACCGCCCCTTCTTTGTCGCTAGGTAGATCCAAATTTGTCCTTTCATAGGTGGAACCCACGTGGTAAATGGCGGGATCGCTATCCAAAGCTATGTATCCTTTATGCACTTTAGGGAGGCTAAAAATAGATTCCCCCCTTTGTACCTGCATAGCTTGCCCCCTAATCAATTGGAATTGGCCGGGAAGCTCTTTGTCTATCTCTTTACCGACCGCATAAAAAATCTGTTTGACCGTAGGCTCATGGGGAACTTTTTCGGGGACATATTGAACCCCCATAGATAAGACCAAGGAATAGAGAGCCTCAAGATAGTCTCTGGAAAATACATTCACCCCCTCTTTGACCAAAAATTCTCCCCCTTGGGTCCAATCGAAATACTGGGGATTTTGAACCCTTTTTTTTTCAAATACCACCCTTTGGTCAGCTGAGATGGGAGCATGTAGGACACCCCCGTCTTTATAAACTTTTTTCCTCACATGGCAACTTGCCGCATCCAAAAGCTCTTTTGTCGCCTCCAACCCTTCGCTTGCTCTTTGCGATCTGGCTGCAAGGCGCCCCCCTATCGGTTCCAAAAGACCACTCGCCGCAGCGGAGGCAGATGCAAAAAGAGGATTAGGATCAAAAAGGGAGATTTTTGAACTAGGATACTTTTTCTTCAAGTGGTAGCAGATGGCAAGGCCCCCAAAACCTCTACCAGCAACAAAGTACTGATCCATTTTTGTAGATGAGTCTCTCACTTTTCTTCCCTTAAAAAGTAAAAACAGAATATCACAAGAGGGGTTATAGTAAAAGCCAAAGCAAAATAAACAAAAGGCGTCAATTGAGATTTTTTAAAACTCTTTAGAAGCAAACTGTTGTGTAAATTTTATTTTAATTTTACCAGACATCTTTTTTTGACAATTAATTTTGTTGCTAAGAATAAAAAATTAATTATTTTTGAGATATTTTGTGGAAAAAATATAAATAACTACGATTCTCCCCGCTATAGAAAAGGGAAAGAAGACACATTCCTCTCACCCGATGATCTAAATGTTTTAATCCGAATTATCCGACCCAAAGAATGGCTAGGCCTCGGTTGTTTAGGACTCATGGTCCTCTTTTTTTTATTTGGCTTTTCAAAGGGGGAGTCGTTACCGAAAAGGAACCTACCCTTTCTTGTAGAAATGTCTGTAACTTTCCAGTCCGAAGTGAAAGAAGAATAGGACAAAAGGGGTTAAATAAAAAGAGAAGGGGGCAAGTAAAAAAAGTCTTTGAAGAGATAGGGCAACAATATTATTGGTTACCCCGAAAAGATCCATCGTTGCCCAGTAAATCACCCCGAGCACAACTCCACCCAGTAAAAGGGGGACTGTCCCAATAGCAAAGTGCTTGGCAATTGTCAGGGGGTTTTCTTTCAAACAGTCTAGATCCACTTTGAGGTCAAAGGAAAAGAAGGTAGAGCCGTAAAAAAGGATGAAAAAGGCAAACAAAGGGAGGATCGTCATGATCATCATAAAAGCGAAAGGGAGCATCGAAAACAGGACCGCAACAATAGGACCTGCGTAGGGCACCCCCTGCAATAAATAAAAAAGACCCATTAAAACCCACAAGATCACATGAGTTAAAATCAAAGGAAGCGCTAGAAAAACACCATTCCACATCCGATTCATCGAAGCTTTAAAAATCTCTTTGTAATCGATTGTTTCCCCTTTGAGCTCATGATAATAGAGACGATGGATAAAGACCGAAAGCGATCCCATCAACCCTATGCTCAGATAAACAGGGACGCTTATGGCGCCAAACACCACCCAATCGTGGGCGTTGTCAAGGATAGCAAGCACAAAAACCGAGATAAGCGTAGTCAAAAGAAGAATCGGATACGCAAGAAAAATCTTCTCTTTTTTTAAGGAGGCCTCTAATGCCCGTTTCGCCATCTCGTCTAGAGTCATCATCCGTTTTCATCCCTTCTTCTATAAAAATAATAGGGGTGGATTTCCAACTTTTTATGCTGGCTATCCTCTATCAGTTGCGCCCCAATCCCCACAATTCGAGCTAAAAAAAGCAACACGCTATATAGGCGCACCTCCTCAAAACCCCTATAAAAAAGATACAATCCCGAAAAGGCGTGGCTATGGGGAACTTTTTTCAGACTCTGTTTCAACAGCTGGGCTTTTTGAAACAGGGGCTCATCCATAAACCGCTCCATAAGTGCCTTCTCAAATAGAACCGCTCTCGTATCGATTTTAGTGAAGGGGAAAAGATCATAACCAAAAACTAGCTTCTGATCCCTTTTCAGCTCCTCTATTTCCTCCTCCATCGCATCCTGATCAATATTTTGCAACTGCCTAAGGGCATTTTCCATCTCTTTTCCTATACGGGGGGCACTGAAAGCGGTCAAAGCACCCTGAACGCTTTTGTAGGCGTTGCAACCGTTAGAGGCGAGAGTTTTGGCCACAAAAGCGGGTGGAGATCCCCCCCCTTCGTCAAGGTGAAGCATATAAAATAGGGGATCAATGGGTAACGGACCAAAAAGGATCTCAGCCACCTCTTTAAGGGAACCTAAAACTACTTGCAGCTGGTCAAAAAAGGTCTCTTTCCACTCCTCAATTTCCAAAATTTCGAGCGCTTGATGCAGCTGCTCCAAAGGCTCAAGGTGTCGATCTATTCGATCGATAAGCACCTTTGTCTCCTGCCTTAAAATATGAACGGGAATCTGCCCAAGAAATTTTTCTACAAGATCATCGAGAGGCATATCCAAAAAATTTTCTACCGGCTCCCCAAAATACATGAGTCCCAGCTCCGGATCCACATGCGAGGTTCCGCAAAACCCCATAGGAATCGAGCGGGGCCCCTCAAGAAGGTGATCTTCTGTTAGTTCGAAAAGAGTATCGTGCATGCGATTTTTCGCTCCTTTTTCATCTCATCTTCAGTGATAAGTAACATCTCTTTTTCCTGTTGGGATAAAGGCAATTTCAAAATACCTTTTTTATTAGAATAGGGGAAAGAAAAAACCAGATCCTCGTCTACACCGTAAGGGTTTTTTTCGCTGTAAAGTGCGGCGCTGTACCGGCGCTCATCCTTGCTCATCCAATCCTCAAGATGATCCACGATCGCTTTGGCAGCCGATGCTTGAGAGGAGACTCCTCGGGCTTTGATCACCTCAGCACCCCTTTTGCGCACAAATTCGGTCACCTCGCTTGTAGCCTCATGAACAAAAATTGTTGGGGAATGGTTTCCGAAAACAAAAACCTCCTCTCTTTGTTTTGCGGCTAAATTAAGAGCGCTTTTTGCTCTATTTTGATCCAAACGCATCAAGGCCTGAATCTGGTTTTTGAGCCTATACTCCCCCCCTCTTATAAGCATCAAAGCATTCGTATTAGCAGGATTGCCCACCACTATCGCCTTAACATTAGGGTTCGCAACGTCGGCTAAAATTTTACCCTGTCTATAAAATGTAGCCGCATTCGTAGTGATCAGATCGCCCCGCTCCATCCCTGGCCCCCTAGGTTTTGCACCCAAAAAAATGGCCACATCCGCCCCTTTAAAAAGGGTTTTCTCATCGGAACCCGACGCCACATTTTTTACTTGGGGAAAACAAAAATCTTCAATCTCCATCTCCAGCCCGCGCAGTTGGCCCACTTTTTCCTCAAGATCAATTAAAGACAACTCAATAGGAAATTTAAAACGTTCTAAAAGAAGCGGTATCAGGGCGTAGCTTATTTGCCCTGCAGCTCCGGTAATCGCAATTTTCATGTTTACTAGAATGAAAGAAGCTCTCCTCGCCTGTCAATACTATCTTTTAGTATTATCTTTTTTTAGACAAAGGGTCGCCTCTGCTCTTTTGTAAAAAAGGGCTTTTTTGGTATGCTTTCAGGCCATCTCTATGAATGAAATGATTTTTGTTTTACACCTTTTGACCCTAGCCCTTCTGGGTCTTGTAGCTCTAAGACTTGGAAAGGAGACTCTGATCGCTTTTTCGGCTTTGCAAGCAATTTTGGCAAATCTTTTCATCCAAAAACAGACCTTTCTTTTCGGCCTTGAGGTCACCTGTACCGACGCTTATGCCATTTTAAGCCTTTTTTCCCTCAATCTTGTGCAGGAGTATTTTGGAAAAGAGGCCGCAAAAAAGGTGATAAAAATAAATTTCTTTTTACTTCTCACTTTTGCCCTAATGGCTAAACTCCATCTAGCCTATTCCCCCTCGCTGCACGACGAATCGCACAACGCCTTTTTCACCATACTCAACAACTCTCCCAGAACTCTTCTCGCCTCCTTCTCGGTCTTTTTTTTGGTTCAAAAACTGGATGTAAGGTTTTTTTCCAAAATCCGTGCCCATTTTTTCCCCAACTCGCTCCCTATTTCGATCTTCTCCTCCCTGCTTATTTCGCAAACGATCGATACCGTCCTGTTTACCTTCTTAGCTCTTTGGGGAATAGCCGGTTCTATTGGCGAGGTGATCCTTTTGAGCTTAATTGTAAAATACGTGGTGATCCTCTTCATGAGCCCTTTCGCCAAATTGACTAAACGACTGGTGCCGGTATGACGACTCTTACAAATACTTTCTCTTTTGAGATTCTTCACCAATCTAAAAAATCGGCTGCACGAGTCGGGAAAATCACGACACCCCACGGCTCTTTTTTGACCCCGGCTTTTGTAGGTGTGGGTACCAACGGCGCCCTTAAATCACTTGGGCATGATGAGGCTATGGAGAGCGGTTTGGATCTCATGTTTGCAAACACTTACCATTTAATGGTCCAGCCTGGTGAAGATACGATTGAAAAAATGGGGGGGATACACCGCTTTTCTGGCAGAAACAGACCTATCATCACCGACTCTGGCGGTTTTCAAGTGTTTAGCTTAGCTTACGGCTCGGTTGCTCAAGAACTCAAAAGCCAAGGGACAAAAAAGCATGCCAATAGCGTGCTGAAAATCAATGAGGACGGCGTCACTTTTCGCTCCTATCGTGACGGAAAAACCATCTTGCTTACGCCTGAAACCTCCATAGGAGCACAAAAGAAAATCGGTGCCGATATCATGATCTCTTTTGACGAATTGCCCCCGTATCACATTGCAGAAAAAGCGCTTAAGTCCTCCTTTGAAAGGACCCATAGATGGGAAAAGCGCTCATTGGAGTACCATAAAAACAACCCGACCAATCAGGCGCTATACTCTGTAGTCCATGGGGGGATCATTCCTGAGTTGAGGAAAAAAAGCTGTAGCATATTGTCACAAATGGATTTCGACGGGCATGCCGTTGGGGGGAGCTTAGGGAAAAATCGGGACGAGATGGTAGAAATGCTTCAGTATACGCTACCCTGTTTACCTAAAGAGAAGCCGGTGCACCTTTTGGGGATTGCCGACCTCCCCTCGTTATATTCCTCGATTCCCCTCGGCATCGATAGTTTCGATAGCTCCTACCCGACGAAAGCGGCCAGACACGGGACACTCCTCACCGACAACGGAACCTTGAGGATTGTCTCGGGGGCCTATAAAGAGGATGCGCGTCCCATTGAAGAGGGTTGCCTTTGCCGCGCCTGCAGAACCACAAGCCGCTCTTTTCTACACCATCTGTTCAAAGCGAACGAGCTTCTGGGGCTCTCCCTTGCCAGCTCCCATAACCTCCATTACATGGTACGCTTTATGGAAAGGGTAAGACAAAAAATTCTTTTAGATGAGATGTAAAAAATGTGTGTCCCTTAGGGTAAATTTCGGTTGAAAAGCCGGTTCTAAAAACGAAAAACTACCCTTTTAACCTGTTTTTGGAGTAACCTATATCCATGATGATTTGGATAATTCCTTTGCTTTACGGGATCTGGTCTTTAGCCTTCCCGATCGGGAAAACACTGGTCTTTTACGCTGACCCTATTTTCACTGTCGCAATAAGGATGCTTCTAGCCTCTCTTATTTTACTGGGGTGGCTTTACATCAAAAATCCAAACTCTATCAAAATATCTTTTAAAGAGGCCCTCTCCACCTTTATCCTCTCCCTATTCAGCATCTATTTTTGTAATATTTTCGAATACTGGGGGCTCAAATACCTCTCCTCAGCAAAAACCTGCTTTATCTACAGCATGTCCCCCTTTTTTACGGCCCTTCTCTCCTATATCCATTTTAAAGAGAGAATGACCTTGACCAAATGGCTTGGGATGTGCGTGGGATTTTTGGGGTTTCTTCCGGTATTGGCTCTGCAAGAGGGTTCTGAGGATCTTTTGAAAATTAACACCTTTTTTTCCTGGCCCTCCCTCTCGGTAATTTTTGCCTCCTTTTGTGGCGTCTACGGCTGGATTCTGTTACGTTTGATGGTCAAAGATCAACAGATGAATCCGGTCAAAGTGAATGCTTTCAGCATGCTTTTTGGAGGGGCATTGGCTTTTATTACCTCTTTTGTTATAGAAACTAGCCCTCTGACACAAATGTATCAGCTGGATGCGCCCCCCTATTTTGGGTGGTTGGCGCTGATCATTTTTATCTCGAACATCGTTTGCTTTAACCTCTACGGCTTTTTGCTGAAAAAGTTTTCTGCGACCCTTTTATCGTTTTTTGGCCTTTTGAGCCCCCTGTTCACCTCGTTAAATGCCTACCTGTTTTTCAATGAGCCGTTCCATCCGATCATCCTTTTGAGTACAGCGCTAGTCTCGTTTGGGTTGTTCATTGTGTATCGGATTGAATTACAGCAGGGTTATGTTCGTAGCTCTAGTAGCGATTAGTAGTACTGTTTTTAACCGATGGGGCGCTATCTTGGACAACATTTTCTCAAAAATAAAAGCGTAATCGAGCACGCCGTTCAGGCCATCACCCCCCAACCAAACGGAATTTTAGAGGTTGGCCCGGGGGCGATGGCTCTTACTAATCTACTTATAGAGTCGTTTACCCCTCTAATTTTGGTAGAGAGGGATCCAAAACTTATTCAACCCATCCGAGACAAAATTGCTCCCTTCACCCATGTTCGTTTAGTCCACCGGGATGTACTTGAGTATGATTTTCAGTCGGCCTACGAACAGTTTCAGGGTCCGTTTGGTTTAATCAGCAACCTTCCCTATCTCATCAGCACCCCATTTTTAGAGAGGCTTTTACCGATAAGCGGTCTATTCACAAAAGTCTATTTGATGCTTCAAAAGGAGGTTGTAGAGAAGGTTTTAGCCCCATCGGGTCCAAAAAGCACAAGACTTTCTCATCTTTTACGCCTCTTTTACACTGTAGAAAGCGGGCCTATTGTCCCACCAAACGCCTTTGCCCCCCCTCCAAAAGTCGACTCCCAATTCCTTCAGCTTACCCCTATTGCACCCCATATCTCGGTTGAAGAGCTCACCCTATTTAAAAAATTCCTACAGCAGGGGTATAACCACCGGAATCGCACACTCTCCTGGTTTATAAAGAAATTTTTGATCGAATCTCCCCCCTTGTCTAACCAAAAGTTGGAGGATCTTTCCACTTTTGACTGGTGTAAGATATTTAGGTACAACCTCAAGCCGAAAGTATACTCTTGAAAAAACTATCTTTAATAATCCGCTACCCCCAAAAGCCCCTTTGGCTTTCCCCCCCACCCCTAGAGGAATATAGCCCCTAGGGTCAGGCTATTACAAAACCTCAAAAACAGGCTATTTTTCTAGAAAAACACTTAAATTCGAGGACCTCTCGTTCGTTTAATCAGCCCTTTTTCCTAAAACTTTTTCCCCTCTTTTATCCCTCAAATCGACTAGTACAGCAACCGACCTAAAAAAAGTTGTTTTTCTATCCCCTTTAAAAAGAGTTCTATAGGTTTTTTTGTAAAAATTTATATAAATAAAATATTAATAATAATATATAATAAATCTCTTCAACAAGGAGAAATAATATGTCAGTAGCTACTATCAATAATGTGCCAACACCTCAACCAATTATCCAATCTATTAGAAAAGTTTTGAGTAAAATAAGTGATGTTGCTCAAAAAGTCTTTAATAAAATTAAGGAAGCATATGCTGCTTGTAAGGACGCATTTGTTGCTTTTAAAGCAAAAGTGACGGGCTCACCGGTCCGCGAGCGTCGACAAGCGATTGTAGAAGATGATGAAGCTGCAGCGGTCGACTCAAATAATACTCCAACCTCAGACCTAGATGAAAGAACTGCAGTGGCACCCACAACTCTTCGACGAGCGGTGTCTTTTAATGACATAACTTCAAATTCCGCTACTCAAAGACCCCAATTGAGACGAGCGCGTTCTGAAGGTAACCTACCAAATGCAACGGTCAGCTCAAATAATACTCCAACCTCAAACCCCGATATGGACGCTGCTGCAACAATAATTGAAAAAAATTTTAGAGACCATAGTTCAAGAGTTGCAAATCGAGTAAAAAGCGAAAATACTGAAAGTGCATCTTCGGCATCAGTGATAGCTACAGTAACCCCTGCAAATACTGTCATGCCAAGAAAAGACTCGGCGTATGCCACTGCTGCACTCGCAGTAGTTGCTGCTGTAGCTGGCACGGTGATCGTAACACAAAATCAAGAAGCATTAAATCAAATAGTGAATGATAGCAAAGTTCTGGCTGGATTAGCTTTAGAAACAGGTACTCGCCTATCGGATAAAGTTGTTGATGGTGTCTTTTCTGGAGCTAAAGTCGCTTCGGAGTTCGCTAAGAAGATAGTTGCGGAAAATTTCCCTAACATTCAACCTATTAAAGGTGGTTTCGCTTATAATTTTAGATCGTAGCATTCGGTAAATTTCACGCAAAAGCCCTGCTAAAAGCAGGGCTTTTTATTGATTAAAGTCAAATTAGCGTGACTTTTAGAAAAAAATATACTAATTAACCTCCTGCAAAAAAGATAAATCCCCACCACAGGGGGTATCTTTTAAAAAGTTTTTAGCGACCTTCTATTTTAAAGCCCCACCCCCCCTTTAACCTTGAGGTGTTTTAACTCCCTGCTTTTCAAACTGTTACCTTTTACGGCACAACAATCGAACCCCTGAGACCCCCAATTTGGGGGCCTCTTTTTTTACCCTTTTTTCCATTAAATAAACAAAACCTATTCACCCTCAACCGTTTGTTACATTTTAAAAATTTTTTTTGATAAATATATTTATTTATAGTATACTTTTAATTGTAATCAAAACTAATAGGGGTTAAATATGACGATCGGAAGTTTTCAAGCTCACATAGAAAAATTAAATAGAGATAATGATTCATTAAAAACTGATCTAGAAGCACAACAAAAATTAAGTGCTTCACTAAAGTATTGTTTAGAACATAATGAAGCACATGATTTTGCAACATCTATAGTATTACAATTAGTATCACAAGTAGTGGAAACTACTCTGAATCAGCAAGTTGAGGAACTTACCGCTGTAAAAGCCTCTCTGGTTGATCAAGTTAAGGATCTTACCGCTGAAACATCTTCTCTGGATGGGAAAGTTAAGGTTCTTACCGCTGAAAAAGACTCTCTTGCAACTACAAATAGTCGCCTAAAAGCTGCACTTGTCACTGTTGCTCTTGTTGCTGGTGGTGTTATTGCGGTTGTAAAAAATCCCGGTGCCGTTAACTCAACGCTTGACTCCCTAAAAGCTTTAATCAAGCGTTAAGCTTTATTCATCCTTGACGAGTGACTATCTTTCAAAACCCTGCCAAAAGCAGGGTTTTATGGGTCGTAAATCAAAAAAAATCGTAACAATCATAACTATCTCACATAACAGGGGTTCATATGCCTAAAATAGGTGCCTTTTTTTCATCATTCAATCGATCAGAGCAACCTGATCCGGTGCTAGAGCTTGCAACCCTTAATCGTGAATTACAGAGAGAGATTAGAAAACTATCAGAAACCAATAACTTACAAACCGATAGTCTCAAGAAATTGAACGCTAAAATTGAAAAAAATCAAGTGTTAGTTCAGTCACAAAAGGCTCAATTAAAGGTTTTGGAAACAACAAACAGTGAATTAGCATATTTTAAAAATCTAGTAGACTACCTTGATGATAAAATGGTTCCAAGAGTAGCAGCTGTTAGTGAGGTATTAGGTTATTTAGTAGATTCTGCAGTGGATATTGCAGAGCGCAAAAGAAATGATGAGCCTCTAAAGACCAAAGTCCAAACGCTTGAAGCCGATCTAACCCGCATAAAAAATCAACGTAATGTATTAGTGGTAACGCTCACGGCCTTAGTGGCCGGTTCTGTGTTTTTTTGTTTAAAAAAATAACCACTAAGCCTTTAAATCCCAAGCAATTCCGCTTTAAATAGCTGATAACAAGTGTTTTTTGAAAAAAGTTCCTCATAACTTTTTTGCTCTTTTAGTCTTATTTTCCCAAATTATCCTTATAGCCTAGTATAAAGCTAAATTCTGCAAAGTTGTAAATGCAACCTCTTGTTAACCTACACAGTCTTAGAGAGAAAAATAGCGAGAATAGATAAAAAATGCTAGTTTTTTATAGACAAATAAATATTTTATCCCTATAATAGGTAATTGGGGGGATAAAACATGTCTCATATTACTGATATTACTAATATTAATGTACCCGCAGGTGTACAAAACAAAGATCCTGAAGGTATAGATTCACGAGAAAACAAAGTCCGAGATTTGGCAAGAGAGCTTTTCGGCATGTTACAAACGGAAGAGGGGACAGAGGAACTCGCAAATTTCTTTTTGGAGACACAAACCGACTTAAACAATCAGAGATTAGACATTGCTAGGCTTAATGCTGCAAATACCCGTTTAAGACAGGAAGGCACCAGTAGTGAAGTTCAATTATCTATCGCAAATACTGAAATCGGCAATTTAAAGAAACGTGTAACTGATCTGTCTGGTAGGCTCAAAGAAGCTAATTCTGGTAGGCTCGATGAAGCTAATTCTGGTAGGCTCAAAGAAGCTAAAATAGGGGAGTTGGAACGTTCGCTATCAAATGCACAAAAACAAAACGCAGTCTTGAAAAGGTTGATTTTTGGAGTCGCTGCAGTTGCTGGCGGATTCTTTGCCTATCAACGATTCAGTTCCTGAGAAACTTTTTTTCATTTAGGTGTGTAAAAGGCTTAATCATTCCCACCCTTTCTAACCTTTTTTTCAACTAAAGGCCCTGTTAGTGACGGGGCTTTTTTATTCCCTTCAATGGTCATCTCTTATTTTTTATTTCTATCTTGAAAGGAAAGGGGAAAAGGATCATTTTATTTAGCATGAGTGCAATTGTTTGGTTTCGTCAAGATCTTCGTCTAGAAGACCATTACCCCCTTCTTTCAGCGATAAAATCGGGGCGCCCTTTAGTCCTCGTTTACATTTTGGATAAGACAAAACACTGGTCTATAGGACGTGCTGCCCAATGGTGGCTAGAGCAGTCCCTAAAAGTATTTCAGGAGTCGATCGAAGAAAAGGGTGGATGCCTCCATTTATTCCATGGGGACACGGAACAAATCATGGAAAAACTGGTTCAAAAACATAAAGCTGAAGCGGTCTACTACGGCGCGAATTACGAGCCCGAAGAGCGGAAAATAGAGCAAAAAATAGAGGCTCTATGTAAGAGGTTGGGTATCGAAACCCACCGCTTTCACCATAACCTGCTGTATAATCCAGAGCTTATTCTTACAAAAGAGGGGAAACCCTATCAGGTCTACACCCCATTTTGGAACAGAACGCAGCAATTCTCCCAGCCGGAAAACCCTTTGCCTGCTCCCCGATCCCTTGAAAATTGCCTTAAAGGGGCCTCTGAGCCTCTCTCTAAGCTTCACCTTCAACAAACATGGGATCTTCACCTCATCCCCTCATTGTGGGAGCCGGGGGAAAAGGGGGCGAAAAAACGCCTTCGGATGTTTGTAGATAGAGGGAGAGTCGAAAATTACGCCCATGATCGGAACTACCCTGCAATTGAAGGGAGTTCTAAACTCTCCCCCCACCTCCACCTTGGTGAGATCAGTCCAAGGACTGCCTGGCATGCAACCGGAGCCTCGTTAATCTATAGAAAAGAGCTTGTTTGGAGGGAATTTGCAAAACACCTTTTATTTCACTTCCCTCATACTACCGATAATCCGCTAAAACCCGAATTCGATGCCTTCCCCTGGCAAAAAAATGCCAAGCTTCTCCATGCCTGGCAAAAAGGGGAAACGGGCTTTGAGATCGTAGACGCGGGAATGCGAGAGCTTTGGCATACCGGCTGGATGCACAATCGGGTGAGGATGATCGTCGGCTCTTTTTTAATCAAAGATCTGAGAATCCATTGGTTGGAAGGGGCAAAATGGTTCTGGGACTGCCTTGTGGATGCAGATCTCGCCTCCAATACTCTTGGATGGCAGTGGGTGGGGGGCTGTGGTGCTGATGCGGCACCTTTTTTCCGCATCTTTCATCCCGATCTGCAGGAGGCAAAATTTGACCCCACCCATGAGTATATAAAAAAATGGATCAAAGAGCCCTTACCCCGAATCGTCGATCATAAAGAGGCTAGAGAAGAGGCGCTAAAAGCCTACCATTCGATAGTTGCCCACAAAAAATCTGGCAAGTAACCCTTTTTTGATCCTATAAAGCCCTCTTTTCAGTGATGCCTTAAATAGAAGTAGTTTTTTTGAGAAACTGCAGGGACAAAGTGGAACCCCAAGAGATTCGCTGTAGGGCTGATCTGTTTTGCAAAATAGATCTCTTTAAGGGCAGTCAAAACAAATTCCTCGGGCAACCCCGAGACAAAAGGGGTTCCTATTTTTACAAGCTCCCGGTGATCGTCCAGAAAAGCTTGAAACCATTTCAAGTTTGTATCTATCCCAAAAACCGGCATGCGCAGGTGGCGGCATTGCAGCACATCAATACCTGTAAATAGCCTGATATCTTGCCTAGTCTGCTCCAGCAAAAATTCGGGTAAAGGGGCAACGTCTTTGTACAAAACCCCTTTTTTACGGATCACATCAAATAGAGGTTGGGGATTTTTTAGAGGAAATAGTGACGAATCGAGCCAGAGCAAATAGCGAAATCCCAAATTTCTTGCCTCCTCAAGCATGAACAGTTTGAAGGCATAAGGGACACCTGTATAAACCAGTTCTGATTGCGTGGGCTGGGGATACCCCCCCAAGCGGTAGTAGACCCACCCTTGAAATCCCACCTCTCTAAGAGCCTCAATAAGAGTTAAGAGATAGTGGGGATATATCCGATCATAGGAGGAAAAAAGGACAATGCAATCGGAGCCTCCGCCATTGATTTCCACAAGCTTTTTTTGTGGAAATCTCCCCTCTTTTTGATCAATAAGCGTCTGCCAGACCCCCCTATGCAACCGGTTTGAAAAATCATCATACTTGATCACCTTTTGAAAAAAATTCTTAGTGTTTTTCTGATCTGCATACCTTTCAGACAGTATTTTATCTACCTTAATCAATCGCAAAGCCTCTTGAAAAGCACCAAGCTCCTCATCATTTGGCGTACTTGAGAGTCTAAAGTCGGCTAAAAAGGGGTTCGAAAACTCTCGGACTTTAACTATACTTTCTTTTTCGGCAAAAGCAGCCCCACAAAAGATCAAAAGGATAACTATTGAAGAGCAAAAATGATGCATTAGTGGGCCCTTATAATAAATTTACACCCTTTTTTCAGGGCATCGATATAGGAGTTATTATTATTAGTGCAAGTGATCATGAGACTTTTTTTGATTTTTGGAAGAACACCATTTTTTAAAAGGACACTTGTTATCACGTACTCCTCAGGATTGACCGATAAAAAAGGGACTCCCAGTTCTACTAGGTGCCTATAATCTTGGAGTATCTTTGTTGTCCGTGAATCCAAGGCGGACATCCCCATAATCCAACCGGCAACTTTACGCTCTTTTGTTATATCTTTACCCGTATACTCTTGAATGATTTGGCTCGCCTGCGGAAGAATTCCAAAAGGATTTGGCTTACCCCAGTCAAATAAAAAACCCTCTTTTTTGATTTCGTCAAAAAGATCGTCAATTGAACCCAAAGGCCATGATGCCGAATCAAGCCAAAGTACCTGTTCAAACCCTTTTTGAAAGGCCTCTTGGATCATGAAGAGCTTAAATGCGTAGGGCACTCCGGCAAATTTAAGCTCGTCTCCCTGTGGAGAGGGGTAACCCCCAATCCGATAATAGATCCCCCCTTGAAAACCCACCTCCCTTAAGCCAATCTGAAGCTCCTCAATCATGTCCGGGTAGGGGCCATTGCAAGAGCTGAAAAGAACCACGCATCTTTTTTTATCCAACCCTTCTGAAAATACCGTTATGGGCTCAACACAAAAAAGCACCTGCTGTAAGCATCTTGAACAGCGCAAAATGAAATCATCTCTATCATAATGGTGCTTGGTCAAAAGCCTCCCCTCTTTTTCCCACTCCAAAGGATAGAATTTGTGGATAGTCTCCTCGATGTTTATCCTTCTCAAGGCTTGCTGAGCTCTTGAGAGATCCTCTTTTGTCGGATTGGGGGTCAGGGGGATATCGATTGCAAAAGGGTTACTAAAAAACAAAGATGCAAAATAAAAAAAAGCTAGCATAAGTCCTCACATTAATGGGAACGAATTAAAAAACGGACCCCTTTTTCTCTCCCCTCCATCAAACGCGCATCATGATATTTTCCCGCGATCATAAGATTTTGATGGGTGGGTAAACAGGGTGCATGCTTAGCAATTAAAGCAGTTAGAACCGATTCTTCGGGTGTAATAGATATAAAAGGGGTCCCCTGTCGCACCATTTTATAGTAATCTTGGAAAATTCTTTTTACGAAGGGGGCCTGCATATCAAATCCAATCAACCAGCCGGCCACATGTGGGGCTTTTGAAAAATCCATACCAAAGTTTTTTTCAAGGATGGCTCTTGTTTGCGGAATCAACACCTGCGTATTAGCCCTACCCGATTCGACAATCAGCCCCTCTTTTTCGATCCTTTCAAAACAGTAGTCTAGCGGTTTTAAAGGCCAGGCAGAGCAGTCCAGCCAAAGAACATGCGGATATCCTAATTGGTGCGCTTCATATAACATAAACATTTTCATCGCATAGGGGACAGCAGCAAATCGGATCTCTTCTCCTGTCGGATTGGGATATCCCCCTAAGCGATAATAGATACCCCCTTTGTAACCAATTTCACGCAAACCCTGTACTAGTTCCAAAAGAAGTTTAGGATAACTTTTGTCGTATGAACAGCCCAAAACGATGCATCTACAGCCGGAAAAATCCCCGCGTAAATGCACGACTTGCGGAAAAAGATTTTTCTCTTTGACTATCATCGTCTGCTTGGTAAAGGAGGAGATGCGCCTCAGAAGGTCGTTTTTGGAGTATGGGTAACCACTTGGATAGATCGACTCAACAAGCTCCTCCAGGTTTTTTTCCCTAATTTGATTTTGGACGTACTCGTAATCATCGTGTGTTAGTTCCTTTTTTTGGGGAAAATCAATCTCGAAGGGGTTCCAAGCCTCCCCCCACAAAGCATGAAAAAAAAGGGTGATTAAAAGCGTCTTTTTCATTTATCTAAAGCTGTTTTAGGTTTCTAATGCTTACGGAGGAAAAAAAAGTACCCCTGTTTTTTTGCATCCACAAATAATTTATTATCCTCGCTTGAAGGGAGAATCATTTTCTCGAGTTTGGGCGGAATATGGTTTCTATATTTGTACGCTAGACTCGAAATTACATGCTCTTCAGGATAACAGGAGATAAAGGGTGTCCCCAAACGGACCATTTTGTAGTAGTCTTCAATAAAGTCCTGCACCCAAGGCAAATCCATTTTCAATCCAAATACCTGCATACTCACATGTGCAAAAAAACTAGGCTGATAGCCAGTTAATTCGTGCAACATTTTTTGGGTTTTGGGGAGAAGTCCATTTTTTCGAAATTTTTTCCAGCTAAAAACAGCGCCATCCTCCCGAATTTTTTGAAATATCAGCTCCAGATTTTGCAAAGGATACACTGAAGCATCCAACCAAAGGACATTTTTATAGCCCAGATTATAGGCTTCAATCATTGTGAAAATTTTGAAAGAATAGGGGACCGCTACATATCTCACCTCTTCCCCGGTCGGATTGGGAAACCCCCCTATGCGATAGTAGATAGCCCCCCTAAAACCAATCTCCTTTAGAGCCTCAATCAGGCTCAATAGCAAAGCCTCATATTTGGGATGAATAGGGCAGCTTAAAACCACACAATCATCTCCACCTCCATTCACCTCAATAAGCTCTTTTTTGGGCATATGCCCTAAAGAGCGGTCCACAAGGGTTTGTCTCGCCCCACGCATCGACCTGCGATAAAAATCCTCTTTGTCGTTGAATCTAGTCCCCAAAAGTGTTTGCGCAGGATAGATTTTTTCAAGCTCCTCGCGGATGTCTATCTTGGACATGGCCCGTTGTAGCTCTTCTAAAAACTCCACCTCTTGATCCTGGCAACAGGGTATATCGACTAGAAAAGGGTTGGCTCTTAAAACAACGCTAATAAAAAAAAGACCTTTCCACATAAACACCTTTTAATGTCCCCTCACCACAAACATATACCCCTCCTCTTTAGCTCTCCAAAAATTCTCAGAATCCCCATCATGAGTTTTTACCACTTTCCCGTAGCCCTGCTTTGGAACTAGCGTCGGATCCTGCAAAGCGGGAAAATGCTGCGCGTATTTTTTCACCAGGCCGGACAAAACATACTCCTCGGGAAAGCAGGAGATAAAAGGGAAACCCAAACGCACCATCTCGGTATAGTCTCGAAAAAATTTTTTCGCCCAAGGTGCCCCCGCGTCCAGCCCAAAAACCCACATCCTAACGTGAGGGCTTTCGGTTAAATCGACCCCTGTAAGGGTTTCAATACTTAAAAGAGTAGAAGGCAAGATAGAACTTCTAGGGTGACTACGATGCAGTAAAAAAGAGCCCTCTTTTTCAATCCTCTCGAAAAGAGGTAGAGGATCTTTGAATGGAAATAGGGCGCTATCTAACCAAATAATCTTATCAAAACCTAGGTTGTGGGCCTCCATCATCATAAAGATCTTAAATGCATAGGGAACACCCGCCCACTTTGCCTCCTGCCCGGTGGGATTCGGTACGCCTCCAATTCTGTAATATATGTGGCCATCAAAACCAATCTCTTTAAGCCCCTCGATCAAACTCTGTAAAAGGGGGGGGTACTTATTTCCCAATGGGCAGCTCACAACAAAGCAGTGTTTACCCCCTTTGTTGATCTTCACGAGGTTTGTTTCGGGATATTGACCCCTTAGAGGGTCTATAAGGACCTGCTGCATACAGCGGTTAATTCTCCCCTCAAATTCCCCTAATGGCTTGAGCTCGTAAAAAACACCTATTTTCTGCATATAAAGCTCTTCAAGTGTGCTATTTACATCCTGTTTACGTAAAAGTGATTGAATGTGAGAGACATCCTCTCTAGTGAGGTTCTGTTTGTCCTCAAAAGGGATCACAAACGGATTTGTTAAGAGGGTTAAAAATACTGAAAGCAGAAGGGGGTAAAAGGGCATAAAACAGAAGGTAAGGGGTTTTTTAGAATTAGGATATCTTTGTAAACAATTGAAATTCAACCAGAAAAGTTTATATTTGTTATTTATAAAATAATTTATTAAAATATTCCCTTAAGAAAAGGAAAAATTCCATGAATGCCCTTGGTGCTCTTTCTACCTCTCCCCCCTACTTTACTTTTAGAACATACCCCATGAAGCCCATGAAACCTGACTTAGTTTCCCTTTTACTTCCTTTCTATAAACCTGGCTTTTTGTCTCAACATCCCCTTGCTCATTTGGGTCATAGAGTATTGCCTGATTTAAAAAGGGTTTTTACCCCGATTAAAAACAGAAATTTGGGTTTCTTTTCTAATTTTGTGCAAAATGATTTGGGCGTTGATGTAAACAAGCTTCCTCATAAGATAAAAATGAAAGTCCAAATCCCTTTAATCACTCTCGATTGGTTGTACAAAAAGTGGAAATGTGGGCCCTAGTCTTAGCAAAAAACTATCGATAGGAATTCCAAACCAAGAACTTTTTTAAGCTTTTTGTTCCCCTCATTCATGAACATTGTAGGGCTAGTTTCCGGTAGCTAAGAACTGCCACTGCAAAATTTATCAATCCCATGATACAAAGTACAAGAAGCGGCAAAAGACTGCTTAGGGTGGCAAAATATCCCATAAATAAGGAGGCTAAAAGCACCGCTAAGGCAATGAGGCTTCCAAAAACTCCCATGATAATTCCGGTATTTTTTTTCTCTGCAACGGCCAGTATGAGTTCGTTCCCCTTTGACCATGCCAACGTAGCGAAAAGGGCAAAAAAGGTGAAAGGGACAAAAAGCTCCTCTGGAGTCGATGAGAGGAAAAAAGAAAAAAGGGAAAGCGTCAAACCCAGTAAGCTTGTAAGGTAGGCTAATCTCACAGAGAAAAACCGGGAGATACACGGTAGGATAAAAGTTCCCGTAAAGACTGAAACCAGCCCTCCATAGGCAAAAAATAGTGCGATCCAGCCACTGGACACATCAAACCCCAAAACCATCACTATCGGAATAGCCACAAATAGCGACTCTGCAATCAGAAGAAAAAGAAAATAGGAGATCCCCACAATCAAGACTTCAGGTTTGGTGAATATCTCAAAAAAACTCTGCTGTTTTCCTTTATGAGCTGTAGCATTTTGTCCAAAAGAAAGATGGGTAAAAAACATGGAACAAATTCCTAAAAAACCAAGCACGAAAAAAGGGATTCCCAGCATAATACCAGAATCTCCGGCGAAAAGGGTACCGAATGCCGGTCCAAGGACGGTAGCAAAAGAGGATACAGCCACTAAGTAACCCATAGCCTTTCCCCTCTTTTTCTCCTCACTCTCCATATCCTGCACAACATTGTATAGAAGTTGCGCTCCCGACGAACCTAAACCGGTAATAAAACGGAAAAAAATCATCATCCATACATTCGCCGATGCAAAAAAAATCCCTACTCCAATGTTACCTAAAATATTCAAAGCCATGGAAATTTGCAGGGCTTCCTTCCGGTTTTTGTGGTCGCTCCATTTTCCCAGCAGGGGTGAACCAAGAAAAATCCCAAGTCCATAAACTCCCAAAATAACACCTAGCAATAGCTCGGGTTCTTTGATAAGGTTGAAAGGATCTTTATAGAGCGAATTTTGCGCTAAGATAAGAGGTGTAAAAAGGGAGGTAACTATAAAAAAAGATAGATACTCCACAAAAGAATAAAAAAGAGATGCCAGTAAGATTGATTTTTTCATACCTTACAATTAAACAAAAAATTTCGATAAACCACAAGATTGTCAAAATAAAAAAGAGACAAAAACCTCTAAGATATTAGGGGTATTCATAGAGCTCATCGAGGTTTAACGAGCGGAGATAAAGTATTTCTTTCACCAGTTCGTCAATCTCCCTATCGAGGCGAGTGAGTTTTTCCCTAAATTCTTGTCTATCCACCCTGCCAAATCGGCTATTGATTTTTTCTTTATCAAATTTCAAGCGCAGAAGGGCTGTTTCGGCTTTGAGAATGCGCTCTTTAAGATTTTGCACATACACCATTTTCTCCTCTTTAGAGGGGCCGGCTACAGTGGCTCTAGAGGCGCACCCTACTAAAATAATTAAAGGTAAAACCACCCTAAAAACACTTTTTTTTGGTAAACTTTTAAACATGCTGCGTAGTGTACTCCTTCTTCTATTCATTCCCCTTTTTGGATTTTCTTTTAAAGAAAAATGTCAAGATGGCACTAAAGGGGATTATGTTGTCTATAGACAGGGGCATCAAATCTCGTTTATCTCCCTCTTTGATAAGACCGAAAAAACCCTCATAATGGAAGAGATTCATACTTTAGACTCCAATCCACGCCTCTCGTTAGATGCTGTCAAAGAGTGGGTTTCTAAGGGGGCGCCTGGGGCAACCCAGTGGATTCTTTACGAATTGAGACTCGATAATGCCGAGATTCTTGAGGCCTATTGCCCCCCAAAAAAAGCTTTTATCTCCTTTGATCAGGAGATCCCCGTCCTAGCCAAGTTTTTTTCTATCGAATGGGAGCTCATGCCCGATCAAAGGCGGAAAATTTACCCTAAAACGGGAAAAGTCTGGTCACCTCCTAAACTCATATCCAATAAAATTGTCCCGCTCGACAAATCGGTTTTATATAGAAAATATTGGGATGAGGACAATACCCCTTTAAGCCAGTTGCGCATCGATCTGCACTACGACCCAAAGGCCATTGAGACGTTTCCCTACATGATCGATATCCAAAACAAAGTCCACCCTCTTGCCCGGTTTAGCCAAATCGACCAGGGGCACTTCTTTCAAAGCGCTATCAAATTCTTTCCACGTCGCCCCCCGGAGTTCGAGGCGGGAATACAGCAAAAAGGGGCTTTTCTTACCGCCATATTACGCTGCCCGAAAGGATTTGCCCCTTTTAGCCTCTATCTGCAGCAAATATCCACAACCACCTTAACGAAAGTAGAATTTACCGCTGAAAAAAGGGGCGAGGCGTACCATCTTAAAGTCGAATTGCCTAAAAATATTTCTTTAAAAGATAAAAAATTTCGCCTTTCGGCAAAAACTGAAGGGATACATTCAACTAGAATTGACTCAATAGAGGTTTTTGAGCTAAATTGACCCGCAGCATGGTTACAACGTTAAAAAAATATCGCCTGAAGTTTTTGACTATTTTTCACAATTTCCAAAAGAAAAAAGGCTCAGTGGCTCCCCAAGACCGGACCGAAATGGAGACTCTTTTAAGAAGGCTTCAAGGGAATATTTTAGATAAGGACAAAGAGGCATCGCATTCTACCCTCAAAGAGCTTTTACAGACCGAGGAGCGGATTTTTCCCCGTACTAAGGTTTATCGACAGTGTAAAAGCCTTTTTTCCAATCTCTTTTTTATCGCCGTGATTGTCCTATTAAGGCAAGTCTGGTTTGAACCTTTTCAGATTCCGACCGGCTCCATGCGCCCCACGCTTAAAGAGCTTGATCGTCTAGTTGTCTCAAAAAACCAGTTTGGGATCAACGTCCCCCTCACCCCCACCCACTTTTTCTTTGAACCCGAGGAGGTAAAAAGGGGGGGAATCATCACCTTTACCGGGGAAAACATGGACATTGATGGGGTGAAAACTAAATATTTCTACCTATTCGACGGCTATAAGCAATACGTTAAACGGTTAATTGGAAAGCCCGGGGATATTTTGTATTTCTACGGAGGACGGATCTACGGAATCGATAAAGAGGGAAATGACATTTCCCCACAATTTCGTACCGCCCCGTTTGCTAAATTAGAACACATCCCCTTCATGCGCTTGGATGGCAAGCTCCGCTGGCTTAAAAACACCCTGTATGTCTACCAATCCAGCCTACCTGTTGCAAGAGTCGATCGAACAGCATGGGGCTCTTTTTTAGGGCGGGTGATTTACACGAATCAGCCGTCACAAAAGCCTATAGAAAATTATTACGATCTTTTTGGATTTGGCCATTTCGGGATGTGTAGAATTGAGAGAGAGCAAGACAAAATTCTGTTAAAAATTTTCCATCACCCGGTGCTGCAACTGGATAAGACCCTATTGACCAAACAGGGGGTTGGACATTTGGAGCATATGGTATCGAGTTTACCGTTAGAGGAAAACCTCCTAAAAGCCCTATTTTCTAACTTGCAAACTAGCCGTTTTGTAGTAAAAAATTCCATTGCATTCCCCTTTGATGCAGAGGGGGAAGCCGAAAAACATCCGGAGAACAGGCCTATTCTCAAGGGGGTGCCTGACGGAACGTATGAATTTTTTGGTGGCCAAGGATTTAGTATCGGATTTCAGGGGCACTCAAGCGAGCTTTCTTCTTCACACCCTTTGATGCAATTTGACACGGAGCGGGCAATCACTTTGATTAATTTTGGTATCGAATTTGATGTGAGATTCGGGCCCAATTCTGCCTATGTGAGCCTACTCCCCTCTCGCTATATCTATTTCAAAGATGGCGATCTTTGGTTTATGGGGAAAAAGTTTTTAGATAGACGAGACACGAGGCTTCTCCAATTTTTAGAGGGTGAGAAAAAGAGGGGTGCGGAAAATAAAGAGTACCCAGGATTTGTAGACAATGGTCCCCCGCTATTGAAAGATGGGCAGTTGGACAAAGATAAAATTCGTACATTTGGACTAAAAGTACCTGAAGGGAAGTATTTTTGCCTGGGCGATAACCATGCAGTAAGTGCCGACTCCAGGGACTTCGGTTTCGTCCCTGAGGGGAATTTGCGAGGAGTCCCCTCTTTTCTAGTGACTCCAAAAATAACGGGTGTAAACCAAATCGATTACACCCTTTTTACCCAATCGAGAATAGTTGTTTTGGCCATTATTATTGGAAGCTGGGCTCTGTGGCACCTCTTTTTGCGTCACAGAAAATCATTCCCGGTCTCTTTTAATTAGAACCTAGTACTTCTATTTTTCATGGCTATTTACCAACTTCTTGGGTCAAATCTAATTGAACGGTATAGTGGCCGGTTTCACTGGGATCGAACGGGGCGAAAATCTCCATTACCAGGCATTTGGGGACAGAAAGACTTTCTGTTACTAATGTGGCGTGGGGTTCAAAGACTACCCGTTGCAACACCCCTCTTGTCGAAGAGTCCAGCCTTAGCTCTATTTTCCTATTTTTATAGTGGAATCCTTGCGGAGTGAGTTCTAGAAGGGTTTGCATTGGTTGTTTCGATAATAAAGTCTGAGTGCAAATCTCTTCTAGGTAGGCCTGCTTTTGTAGGTCTTTTTCTGCACCTGAAACATTTTCTTGAAAAAATCGGCGAATCGCCTCGGCATTATTTTCGGGATTTTCCATCTTTTGGTCATTAATTAAAACATTGATTCTACGCGCATCTTTATCAAGTGAACATCTTTTGAAATTCCCTGAATATATCTCTTGAAGATCTTCAGTCGACAAACATTTTTCAACCACTGGGTGGTGGGTCCAAAAATGATCGAGTTCCTTTGTGCTAACGACTTGCCTTGGTTGTCTGGAGAAAAGAGGTTGCTCTTTGGGGTAGACGATTTCAACAACAGGATCTGTTTGCATCGACAGTATTTTTTGTCGAATGGAAGAAAAGCGCCCTCTATCAGTGCATTTTTCCAAAATAATCTTTCCGGGACCGAACCAACGGGGATGAACACCTATTTTTTTGACTAAAATGGGGCGTCCCAGAAAAACACTCTTAACGTAATTGATAAAGGTGGGATCCTCAATTTGTCCGGTGGAAATGCCAAGTAAAAGCATCTCGGTAAGCCACTTGCTACCGCCCCGATCAAGATCATCTTTACAAGGGTCTGTTGTGGCTACAAGGTTTACCCCTTTTTTCAGGAGCTCCTCTTTAACCACAAGCTTTTGAAGCTGGTAAAACACCATCATGAAAGCGAGCCACTCCTCTTCAGAATAATCGGCTTGAGCATCAAAAATGGCTAGATGCACCCATTCGATCAACTCTTGGTAGTCATAACCTCTGCACTCGCTAGGGATGTGGACACCCGACACATCAAAAGGCTTTTGCTGTTGTTGGACAAGAGCCAACCTTTCTAAAAGGCGATCAGCCTGTTTCCTCTCCCCTTTTTGGAAAAAAGGGACCACATAATCAGACTCTTTTCTGGGGCAAAGGCTTTGTATCACTACATGAAAATTTGGATAAGTCTCCCCTAAGGCAAAGAGTTTCCTCACACGCTCAGATTCATCCCCAATACTGGCCAGCGCGCTAGTCTGATGCACAGTAAAAAGGATGTGTTCGTCTCTTTTATTCATACAGGAGATGAGAGCTCTAAAGTTTGGGGCAATCTGATCGCCTAAAGATGTTTGTCCAAAAGAGGCGATTTTTAACAGCGCATTTAGATAGCTACCGCCGATAGTGGGGCAGCCAGCTCGATAGCGAGTAATCTCTCTTCCGCTTTGCAAAATCTCTTTATTGGAAACCATCGGGACATTCTCTTTAGTGTAGTATTTTACCCCCAACTCCCCCTCAAGCTTTTGTTTTAAAAGGGCAATTCCTGGCTTTCCTAATTGCCTCGAGTCGGCGGTTTCGATTTTTTGATCCAGCTCAAGGATTCGGCATGAGGCATTTTCTAAAGAGATTGTGGACTCTTCGCTTGTAAAGAGCTGTACAAGCCCCTCAAGATGGCCACCAAGATTAGTCCCCAACCAGCGCACCTTTAGCAGCCTATAAAAAACCTCTTCTAGAGCAGGGCATTCAAACGGTTTGCGCTCTACAACCAAAGCCAGTTTGTCTAAAATCCCCAGAATTTCCGTGTAGTCTTCCCGTATTGAAATTATACAGGCTTTCTCGAGGTCCAATAGATCTGAAAGTCGAGTAAAAAGAGCCTTAACCTCATCTGTCTCCTCCATCCTTTCCAGAGCTCTATGGAAATCTCTAAGAGTGAAATCTTCTTTCGAGCAGCTCCTTACATCCATTACCTCTTTGAGGGACTGAATTGCTAAGGCGTATTTCACATCCTTAGAGGCATGGTTGGATTCTTGGAAAAATTTTGTCGTTATTTCGATGAGCTGGCGCGAAATAGCTTGGGGATCTGCCACCCTTTTTTTTGAGACATCCTCTAAGACCGTCTCAAGTTGTGGAATGACAGCACCTGTTGAGCCCTCACTTTTCTCATAAGCTTTGAAATGGGCCAAAACACTTGTAATCATCAGGCTTGCCGATCTTTCCCACCCGGTACCCCCATAAAAAGGGGCAAGCACCGATTTGGTCCAGTTGCACGTGGTGCGAAACCCTCCCATCACGAATCGGGTTAAACTATCGCTGGAAATACGCCATCTTTGAGCAACGAGGTTTGAATGTAATTGGACCATGCAAGGTTCATCTACATTCACCCAATCCTCATCGTCATTAAGTTCCTCTAAATTGCGCTCTTCCACAGCGACACACCCCCCACGATGATCTTCTTCTCTATATTCAACAGGGGTCAAAATTTCAGGGTCTAGAGGGACCACAGCTGTTGTAATGTTTGGGATCATAAGGCATCCTTTAGCTTACAAATTAGACTACTTTTTTAATCAAGAGGCTATTTTAGCAGATGGGGGCAGATAATTAGTATATAAATTTATCTTTTATCTGAAAAGTTTAGGAAAAAAGGGGGGAATATTTTTTTGATAGGTAGTAAAATTTTCTTTATTTTCCATGTGCTTTTCGAGCATGGACACCCCTGAGACTTTCAGAAGCAAAATGGTCATCAAAACTGGGCTAATCCAGGTTACCCCCCAGTAATAGGGAAAAGATAGCAAGAAGATCCCCCACCAAAAGAGAAACTCCCCGAAATAGTTGGGGTGTCTGGATAGACCCCAAAGCCCTTTGTCCAGAATTTTGCCTTGATTTTTCACATCTTGTTTAAATTCAACAAGTTGCATATCTGCGATCGTCTCATAAATGAGGCCCACAACAGCCAAGATAAACGGGGCTATTTTGAGACCATGGAAAGGGGCTGTTGTCCCCATCAAAATGTTCAAAGGAAGAGAGACCAAAAGCATCAAAAAACCTTGGAACCAAAAAATTTTGAACAGACTTGTAACGGGAAAATTTGCATCGTTTTGTCGCATTGCAAAGTAGCGTTTGTCCTCTGGTTTTTTCCAGTTGCGGTAGATCAAATAACCGCTTAGCCTTACAGCCCACAAAAGGACTAAAATACCTACTGAAAGTTGAAAAAGATCTTTTTGTGGATTTGCTATAAAAATCACCAGGGGCTGAAAAGCGATTCCTAAACTCCAAGCTGCATCAACGATGGAGACATCCTTTTTTTTGAGACTCACAATCCAAAGGAGCGTGAGCCCAATAAAAACAGACAAGCTAGCTAAAGCCCAAACAAGAATCATACTAAAACCTGTTTTGCGATCTCTAGTTCACACTCTTCTACCTCTTTGAAGACGAAATCCACTTTTAAGGCGAGGACCTCTTGTTTGAAAAACTCTAAGTGGTTGGAAACCGCGTCTATCACCTCTTGCCCGGAGAAAATGGTGAGATGAATCCGATCCTGCACCTCTAGCCCCTCCTCTTTGCGGCGCGTGTTGACCCGATTTACGAGCTCTCTGACAATCCCCTCTTGAATCAACTCTTTCGTAAGAGCCGTATCGATCAGTGCTACAACCTTGCCGAACGAGGCAGCGACCAGCCCTTCAATAGGGTTAAGAATCACCTCAACATCATTTTCGCTTAGTGAGAAGCTCTCCCCCTCCAGTGGCAAAACCACCTCAGATCCCTCTAAAAGAGCCAAAATGTCCTGCTGATCAAGCTGTTGAATTTTCTTAGCAGCCTCCTGCACCTTGCTACCCAAGCGGGCACCAAGGCCTCTCCAGTTGGGTTTAAGAGTTAATTTGATCTTATTTCCTGCTTCAGACGCGATGGCAAGCTCTTTGATGTTGAGTTCTTCTAAAATCTGCTCCTGACCATTTTGTAAAGCCTCTACAATCGCAGGCTCTTTTGTGATCAACGTGATACGGCTCAAAGGCTGGCGTACTTTTAACTTGTGCGACTTTCTCAGCTGGTGGCCTAAGTTTACAACGCGTTGTACAATAGCTGTGCTCTCCTCAAGCTTCTCATCGATCAGATAAAGATCGGGTTGAGGAATCAGATTTCCATGGACGCTTGAAGGATCATTCTCCTTGCGCAACTCCTGATACAGAGCTTCAGCAAGAAAAGGGGCAAAAGGTGCTAAAAGGATCACAATATCTTTGAGAACCATGTACAGCGTCTCGAAAGCTTCGAGATTTTCTTCCCAGAAGCGGTGTCTAGAGCGGCGGATATACCAATTCGTTAACTCATCCACAAATTGGTAGATCGGATCGATAGCTCTATCTAAAGCATACCCATCCATAGCCTCTATGACCTGCCTGATCAACCCCTCTTTCTTTGAGACAATCCAGCGGTCTAAAGGATGGTTCGAACGGAGATTCTTCGGATGAAAGTCGGCTAACGATGCGTACGTTGAAAGGAATTGGTAAGCATTGCGCAACGGAATAAAAAGCTTTCTAACAATCTCTTCGACCCCTTTTTCGCTAAAGCGCAAATCCTCAGCTCTCACAGCCTGACTATGGAGAAGGTAGCATCGAATGCTATCTGCGCCAAATTTTTGAATCACGTCATTTGGATCGGGGTAGTTTTTGAGTTTTTTGGACATTTTTTGCCCATCTTCGGCCAAAATAATACCGTTTACTATGATGTTTTTTGCTGCCGGCAAATCGAAAAGAGCGACAGACAACACATTCAATGTGTAAAACCAACCACGTGTCTGATCAAGACCCTCCCCGATAAAGTCTGCAGGAAAGCCATTGTCAAAAGCTGTCTGATTCTCAAAAGGATAGTGCAGCTCCGCATAGGGCATAGAACCGGATTCGAACCAGCAATCAAAAATATCTTTGATGCGGTGGTATTCTTTGCCGTTTTTATGGATAACCAACTGATCGATAAAATGGCGGTGGATGTCCTCACCTGTAAAACCGGTGTGCTCGGCGAGCTCTTTCAGGCTAGAGATCACAATCACCTCTCCATCTTTAGCGCGCCAAATCGGAATGGGTGTGCCCCAGTAGCGGCTTCGGCTGATGGACCAATCCCTTGCCTGCTCTAACCATTTTCCAAACCTTCCGGTCTGGATATGCTCAGGGACCCAATGGACTTTTTTGTTGTTTTCGATCAAACGCTCCTTGATCGCCTCTACTTTTACAAACCACGAAGAAACGGCGCGATAAATGAGGGGCGTATCCGATCTCCAGCAAAAAGGGTAGCTATGGCGGAATGTCGTATGGGAGAAAACCCTCCCCTCCTCTTTAAGGCGACGCAGGATCACCTTATCGGCATCCTTGATGTACATCCCCGCAAAATCGCTCACCTGTGCAGTGAATGTCCCCTCCTCTGTCACTGGGCAGACCAGAGGTATCCCCGCCTGCTTACAAGCCTCAAAATCCTCCTCTCCAAATGCAGGTGCCATATGGACAATCCCTGTACCTGTTTCGGCCGTAACAAAAGTTTGAGCGAGTACTTTAAAGGCGTTCGATTGATTTTTGAAATAGGGAAATAAGGGCTCATAGCCAAAACCTGCAAGCTCTGCCCCTTTTCTTATCCGGATGATTTCTGCCTCTTGGGGAAAATGATCGGCAACTTTGGAGTTTAAAAGAGTGTACTCCTTGCCCTCGTACAAAACTGTCGCGTAGTCGAAATCGGGATGCACAGCAAGAGCCAGATTTGAGGGAAGCGTCCATGGTGTTGTCGTCCAGGCTAAAAATACCCCCTTTTCCTCTTTGATGGAAAATTGGATCACAACAGACGGATCTTGAACCTCTTTATAATTCAGATTGGCTTCAAAATTTGATAACGGTGTCCCTAATTTTGTAGAAAAAGGCATTACTTTGAAGCCTTCGTAGATCAGCCCTTTTTGATGCAGCTGCCCAAAAACCCACCAGACCGACTCCATAAAGGTCGTGTCCATAGTTTTGTAACCGCCTTCAAAATCGACCCAGCGGCCCATCCTGAAAACGGTACTTTTCCACTCATTGGTATATTTAAGAACAATACCGCGACACGCTTCATTGAACCGATCAATACCATACTCTTCAATGGACGTGGGGCCGGCTAAATCGAGCTCTTTTTCCATAGCAAATTCTATAGGAACGCCGTGGCAATCCCAGCCAAATCGGCTTGGGGCATAGCGCCCTTTCATCGTCTGATATCTTAAGACCGTGTCCTTGATTGTCCCAGCAAGAAGGTGCCCGTAGTGGGGTAGCCCGGTTGCGAAAGGTGGGCCGTCATAGAAACCGAACAGTTCCCCACTTTTTCTTGACTCAAGAATTTTTTTATAGGTTTGCTGTTTCTGCCAGATCTCTAAAACGTCCAATTCGCTCAGCAATTTCTTCCCAAACATAGGCCTTCTTCAAGTAATATTAGGGGTATTATGCCCAAAAGCACGATATAAGCTCAATTTAAGATTCAGCCTCTCCCTTTTGAAAAATGTACCCTAGACAAAAAAACAGCTGGAGAACCCCCCTAATTCCATGCACTTTTTAAGGTCATGAAACCCTATTCGCCCCGGCTTAGCCACCCTCATTTGCACCAATTTGACCCTACTTTAGCCTAAATGATTGGTTACGTATCCCCTACCGGATACGCTTGTAAAGGTCGACAATTAAAGGGTTTTTCTGTTATAGTAATGAGTGGGGGCGTACTGGTTTCGACTTGGTAGTCGAGGTTCAGGTGGCATGCAGAGGACGTCGGTTGGCCTCTTTAATCATTCCGGCACAGCAGATAACTGCAAAACGTGAAGATGAAGCAGAAATGCTTCTCGCCGCTTAATACCTAACAGTAGTAAGTAGCCGATCTCCTTAGGTTGGACCAAGGATTTAAGATGAGATCGTTATAATCTTGGTACGGACACCACAGTTTCATCCTGTGGGTGGTGTTCAAGTTGCACAGGGTCGCTTTTTTTTGTTTTAGGTTGCTCAAGTTCCGCCGACAAAAAACAAGCGTAAAATGATAACTTGGGCTAAGCATGTAGTCATTTGGGGTGAAGCTATTGAGCACGAGAGTTCGATTCTCTCCGCCTCCAATTGGTTGGACACTCTTTGTAGTCCACCATTGTTTTAAACGGTTCAGTCACTTGTACTGAGAGACTTACATCTCTCAGTTGCAAGTTCTGAAACATCAAATTCAAAAGTTGTCGTTTTTTATCAACTTCAGAACTTTTGTATTCACACCTTAGTCTTTTTGGACCACAAATCGGAAAACCTTTAACTCTTCTACTTCAAGTGCTTTTGCAATAGATTCATAACCCTCTATAGAAGCTTTCAACTCGGTTTCATTAAAAGAATTTAATAGCATTGGATGCTTGGTGACATCTTGAAGCCGCTCAACAATTTGTTGATTGAATCTATGATAAATACAACTATCGTCTCGTACAGAAAGAAGGGTAAAACCATTTTTCTTTAAGAGCTCGATATAACCAGTTTTGTTTTCTGGAAAAAGGGCTAGATTCTCTAATTCAACCAGCCGTGCAATATTTTCGCCCCATCGCCCGTCTTCAGAGCTTAACCAGTCGGTAATAACGAGTAATCCACCTTTTTTGAGAAGTCGATAACACTCTTGAAATATCTCATCCTTTGTTTCAAGATGTGTAAGCACCCCTTTGCTATAGATTATGTCATAGCTTTCATTGGGGATAGGCCAACCTGTATTGGCCATACTGAGTCGAAAAGCCACCTTGCCTTTAAGATGCTCAGGGATTCGTTTTTTTGACTCCTCTACCATCCATGCATTGACTTCGAGGCCTGTTATCTGCATCGAGTACTTCTCAGCCAAATAAAAAGCAACTCCTCCCATTCCTGAACCAATATCCAGTGCTACTTTATTTTCCAAAGCAAGCGAATCAAACATATATTCAACTCCCTCTGAACCACCTTCTGACATCATACCTTGGCCATAAGCTGCCTCAAGCTGCAAACAATAATTAGGAGTATATTCCTCTTCCAAGGATGAAAACGTTGATTCTTGGTTCCCATATAAACAAGAAAAAAACAGACCACATACTACATACAGGGAAAAACAGTATGACTTTCTGACAAACATGAACAACTTCGTTGGCTATATAAACTGATGAAGGAAAATAGAGGGTATTTTCAATTTTTGCCAGTCAAAAGTTCTGAATGCGTCTCCCCACCTCCATCTTTTTTCAAAGGCTTTACCTACGCAAGTAAAGCCTTCTTTTTTTGCTACAAAATCAGGACCTGGTCGAGCTCATATAAAGTCGTAAAAACCGGGGTACTTTTCACGCGTATTCTTCTAGCACCTTTCCCATAGGTCAGTCATTGCACCGCTGGTGCACCGTATGTTAGGAAGAAGGCTATATTGAAAACTGGATCTAAACCAATTCAAATAAATAGAGCAAAAAAAGCTAGCAACTCCTCGACGCTAGTAAGCTGTAAGCATGCCAGGAAAATATTCGGGGGCAGTTCCAAAACCACAGTAAACACGTTGACTCCAATCAATTAGTTCCACATTCTCCTTGTTTATCCCATGCTTGTTTATTTCTGCATCACTGATTTCTACCCAGCGGCCACCATGACCACCTGTATTGCATACAATCATGTTAAGCAAACTAAATACAATGGGAGCAGCCACGCTGCCGACTAAAAGTGGAATAGCTATGACACTTGGGCAGCCAGCCAAAACTAAAATTTGGGCAGCTTTTAAAGAAATTGCTGCCACAAAGGTAGCTAAAGCGATGTTTTGAACATAGTAATGATCTTTATTCATAGTCATCGATACGATAATTTTGTTGTCGAGTGTCTTTTTTGGACTTGTGTAATCACCAAATGTCTTATTTAAAGTATATTCTGCCAGGTGCGACAGTTTGTTAAAAACAGCACCACTTACCACAGCTCCTAAACCACCATATAAAGCGGCTGCAGGAATAGCGATCAAAGGATCTGTAACATTTAAAGCCATGCTTTCCTCATAGATTTACATTTTTAGTTATTATCTGAACCATATTTTTTTCTGAGCTCCACGAGCTCTGATTCAAGATATACACGTTCTATTTTATATTTTTTTTCTATCTCAAGCTCTTTTAAGTAACTTTCAAGTTTTTCACCGGTTAAGACTTGTTTATTGTATTCTTCCTCTAACTTTGCGTATTTTTCACATTCTTCTTTTTCCTTTAAGTATTCTTCGTGTTCCTTTTTTGCTTCTTCTTTCAAGGCTATTTCATAATCCGTTTCAGAGAACTTAAAAAATTTGGATATTTGATATTTGAGTCGACCCCAAAATGATTTATTTGGTGCAGCCTCAGAAAGGTTATAAGAAATATAAAAGACAGAATCCCCATCCCCTAAAGTTTCTTTATTATCTGGTCCTTTTTTATACCATAGACTTTCTTGAATACAAGTGAGGGCATAACCGGTATAAAGAAAATGCGGATCAGTTTCATCATAGTCCTCTATTTTTGGTATAGACATATCCTTGTAAAAGAATTGCCACCTCTTCTCTTTACATGAACTAAACGACGTAAAATTAGGAACCCAAGCAGATTGTTCAAATTGACAATCATAAGATACATAAGTCTGTCCGGAGTAAGAACGACCTGCAGGGTAATATACGAATACTTGTTTTGTGGGTCGATTTTCAACACTTATCCCTAATCCTTCAGATGAAGGGCCTTTATCATAGTACGTGTCTAGGTCCGCTTTTTCAAACTCTGCCTTAAGTATCCATTGATGATTAGAATCTTGCACCCAAGTGTAAGAAGTTTTGCTATCACCATCACACTTATCGTTGAAAATTTGCCCCCCCACGGTAATCAAAAAAATTTTAAAAATAAAATGTTTAAAAAAACCCATTAAAACCCATAAAATTATAATATATTATATGGTTTAATTGATTTTGCGCACAGGCTTTCTGTAGAATTTTTTCTAGGAAAACAAGCTATCAATAGAACTTTTTAAACATGAGATAGTTATACGGTTACCCTCTGTAAAGGAGCCTTTTTCTTTCTCAAGCTTTTTAACTATATCCTCCAATTCAGAAATCAACTTTTCTATTAAAGTTTTTTTGAAAATCGGCGGTTCCGATGAAGGCATTTTATCTTGAATAAGTGAAATCAACGTTTTACAGTCGTAATCGTGATAGTCCCTAACTATATCTTGTTTTTGAGATAATTCAGCGTCTCGACTAGCTAAAGCGTAAGCAGATTTTAAGGGCATTTTTTTAAATTTTTCTTTCAAGTCTAATTTATTAACCCAGAAGTGTAATTTTATTTTTTTAAATTACTCTTATATTTAAAGCAATTACGCATAAAAATAACTATTAACCAGCAGTTGCGCGGGTCAAAGCATAAAGCCTTTCCTTTATTCCAGACCAATCAAAAGTTCTGAATGCGTCTCCCCACCTCCAATCAATTTAAAGGCTTCGGTTTAACGACTGAAGCCTTTTGTTTTTAGTGACATTCAATTATCCCACACGTTTTTTCTGTCCAACGTACCTTGCTCTCTCCCTCTAATGAAATAGAACCATCGGCGGCACAAAAGCAACTTTTAGCTCCTTTGATTGAACCAAGAAATCTATTTGACTACATGTCCATATTTCATCTACAAGAAAGAAAAGTTCTAATCAAGGAGAATTCATGGCAATAGAAGCAAAAAAACATACAAACTACCATTGGGGAGCTTGGGTTTGGATAAAGTGGAAAGCAGGTGCACCAGAAGATGCATGGTCTCAATGGAAACAAGCCAAAGAGGTTAAAGAGGCTTGGAGTACGTCAGGAGAATGGGATTGCGCACTTTGGGTTGAACTTGATAATCTAGATGCGGTAGAAAGATTTGTTTGGAAAGAAATTCGGGGGAATAAATGGGTGGAGCACACAGATACCCATTGGGCTAAAAAAATTTGGTAACACACATTCCATTTGAGCCTATCGTAACCATTTTGTTAATCTCAACAAAATGGTTATGACTTAAAGAAAATCCCCCTAGCCACCAAAGCTATACCGAGAGTATTAATCCGCTAGACAAATAAGAGACAAAAAATCGACTTGTGTGATAGCATCCTTGCATGCAATTAGGCGACTCAAGAAAGTTGAGCCAAGACACACAGGAGGCTCTTCGTAAACGTGCTATAAAACTCGTTGTTGTAGACCAAAAATCTGCAAGAGAAGCTGCCTGGTTCAACTAATGGTAAAAAAACCTAACCTCGTTGGAATATCTTCACTTTGTCTTTTTTTATGTAGTCTAAAAACCGAGGATTGAAGTAGGTAGGGTCCTTTGTGTCTTGAGAGAAGTCTCTTATAAACCCTATACTTTTCATATAATGATCGATGTCGTTTCCGGAATTAATCGTGTTCTTATACTGGTCATTTTCTGCTTCAATAGTGATGTATATAACTCGCTCTGCTAGGTAGTTACCGGCACTTTTTGCTATATCAAGATCGGAGCCTTGAGCATCTATTTTTATGTATTCTATAACAGGGTGTGTATCAAAAGGGAAAAGATCAAAAAAATTAGACAGCCGAAAGAGGGGTACTTCGACAACTTTTTCCACTGCAAAATATTTAGGTTGATACAAGCTAGAACAGCCACAATCCCCCTGTGTAATGTAAAAATTCACAAATCCTCCTGAGAGCAATCCCAGGGCACAGGGAATTACAAAAAAACTTTCCCCTACGTAACATGGATTTAAAGGATCGCCATGAGAGGGATGCCGCTTAATAGCCCCCTGTTTTATCGTATTCACAGAGTTTAGATTAGGCTCAAATCCAAATACCCACAAATCGCTCTCATGAGAAAGCCATTGTTGAGACATAGGCGCATTATAAGACAAACCGATGTCTAGTTTAATATGTTTAATATAGGGTGGTATGTCTATTTTCCCATCTTCTCTTAAGGGGATGTGCGAGGCAATAAATTGCTGCATGACATTACCGTAAGTAGAACTGCAGAACATAGTGAAGCTTAAAATCAAAGAAAATAAAGTCCGATTTGAGATGCATGAAAGCGCCGTAAATGTGGATTTTTCTTCTTTAATTGGCATAAGGCACTTGATCATAGGAGTTCTCTTAATGATTGTTAAATACAAATCAAAATAGCAAAAAAAAAATTTAGTGTCATGTACATCTTTTAAGGGGGATTTCTTTGGCTAAAAACTATTTTTTTAGATAGCTTACCCATTCTTCTCCATAAAACCTGGTATCCAGATAAACTCCATCTTTGCGACAATCCCATTAGGCACTTTGACTGCTAATATTATAGGGGGATTTCTTATCGAACTATTCATGGCCATCAATAGATGGGCCTCCCCCAAAGAGCGAATGAACTAGCTTAAATACTCTAACGTAAACTGGAAGACTGTATCTGACCATATCAAAAGTATGGAGCATTAAGATTTCTTACGAACACCCTACTGGAAAGCCATTGGTGCCCATTCTAATTTTAAAGCTAGGTACAGATGCTAGGTATGTAACAGCCACTATGACTTAGCCACTCATCATAAAAATTACGCGATACATGGTTTTGAACATGCTCATATGTATGAATTCGCCGTGCTTTGCGATGAAAGGCGTGCCATTTCAGATGATAAAGAAGGATCCATCTTTAAGCACGCGTGGCACCGCCACATTCCTAAACCATGTCCTGGATAAACCCAAGCCCCTAAGCCGATTGTCGTTCAGACGAAGATCCTTCGGGCACACCACGCGCCACTGCGTGATATGGCATTGAGGCTAACGAGATCCCATTAGCCAAACGAATGGGAAGCTCGCTATATAAATTGCCATCGATAGGAAGGCGTGTATAGAGGAGGAAGTGGTCACCAGGTACTGGGTCGTTCATAATTTTTGCTCCGCAGAAAGTTTCTGAACCGATTTTTAACCATTCGAAGACGCTCCTATCGGCTATTTTGAAAAAAAAGCTTGCCGATTGGTGCGAAAGCGGCCAACGTGCTTATTATAATTTCTATAAAGTCCCATATCTTCAGTCAAAGCATCTAAACACCTATCCACATCGATGTCATTAGCAAGTTGGTCTCGAAAGGTTACTAAAAGCTCAGCTGCACAATCTGGCAGTCCGAAAATTTCTTGTAAACACGCCATCTTGATAATTTGGGAATTCGGTATTTCTTTCCCTTGATTTTTCATAAAGACAAAGTCCTTCAAATACAACGCATCTCCCCAAACAATTTGTCCAGTAAAGGTTTGTGCAGGATGATTGAATAAAAATTTTCCTGGCAACTGTGCCTTTGTGTACCTCACAGTAGATAAGTCAAATAAGGTAAATCCGTTCTCAACAAGAAAGCGATCGATATTTCTAAACGACTTAGCATAGGGATGAGCTTCGCCGTGAAAATTACATTCGACATATAAACCAAGGATATTTCCATTTTGGAGCAGCTTTTCAGCGCCTCTTAATACAGCATAATCGGCGCCATCTGTATCAGTTTTGATAAAATCAACGTTCTTTATTTTATTTTCTAAACAATAACGATCGAGCGAAATTCTCTTCTCAGTATATAAGCAATCGGCATCGTGGTTAAGGAACTGTTTGGTATAATCGATTTTAAAATTGTTTAGATAGTATCTTGAGCTACTACGTTCGTATATTGGGCAGTTAATAATCTTATTTGTATATTGATCAATCTCTGTTATTTCTGAAACGATATAACTAGGCTCATAGATGAATCCGGAGAATTGGTTTATTTTATTTAACCTCTCACATTCACTGACTAGAGGATCGAAGCCAACTCCTACCAAACTTTTTCCGAAAAATTTCCAATAACTGGCAATCCCACCGCTAGCCCCAACATCAAATAAAAAGAACTTCTCTTTATCTAGAGCCCTTTTTTGCATTAGGTATCGCGTCATAAGGGGGTTATCATTTATTTGGTTTTCGGCGCAGAGGCTAAATGCGAAAACAAATAACATGAGTGGTACAGCTAAATTTTTCATAAAAAAACTCATTGTTTGTTAGGCTGTTTATAAAATACATATTTTAAATTCTTAAAAACAAGATGTATCTTCAAGAGTGCCAGAAGAATATGTAGTAAAAATAATTTGCCAAGCTTCGGGACGGTACCGTTACATACAGATTGCCTTCCATAAACAAGCATCTGGAGCAAAGAAAGGTGGATTTTCTTCCAATCAAAAGTTCTGAATGCGTCTCTCCACCCCCATCTTTTTTAAGCCCGAGTTAACCTCGGGTTTTTTTATTAATCAATCCTTAAGCAAGCTCTTTTTATGCTACGATAGTTGGTTTAACAGATAGATATAAAGTTGGTTTCAAGAGAGTTGCAAAAAAAGCATGTACCCTTGGCAGGGTACATAATTTAAAATTCTATATGTCATTTATTTCATACCACTTAGTAGTCAGCAAGGCATGAAAAAAAGTTCGAATTTGATAGTTAACGCAATTTACCTATAATATCTAGGAGTTTTTAACCTATACGGAGTCATTATGACAGCCAGTACATCTACACCCAGTGCAGACGCTTATAGATATGGGTGGGAAACATATGCAAATCAAGTTGTCTGTGAAATCCTCAAAATGAGTCATGAAGAACGTAAAGGATCTATAGATTCATTACGTCTTGCATGTGCATCAAAGGGACTCCCATGGGAGGAAGCGAAACCTATAATTCAATACCCTGGTGGAATTACTTTGAAAGAATTGGAATTGCGTGCCGCATTGCAAACGCGCTTCGATCCACTCTCTACCGCTGTATTGCAATCACATTTTACACACTTTTATCAAAAAGGGCGGATAATCACCAAACTAGTAAAAGAACCCGCGGTTGTCGACAGCAAGAAGGAACAACTGAATTGTAGCGAAAAGGCAAATAGGGTGATAGTCGATGAACTCGGCAAATCTTTACTAAGACAAGGCGTTCAGCCTCAGGTTCCCCCAGCTCCAGCAGAACAAAAAGTTTAAATTAGAGAGACTTTAATAATTATGTCGCCAGTGAGCTTCATCAAAAAATTCATGAAACCTTTATCATTCTTTCCACACCTTATCCTTGCTGTTTTGAATATAATTGGGCTATTAATTATCTATCCATTTGCTAAAAAATACCTACCTCAATCTTTTACTCTGATTACCAGCATTATTCATATTACAGTAAACGTCGTAATATACTTCTTGTCTCGTCTAATAAATAAAGCCAAGTCTTCCACACACCTATAGTGCTTTCTTGTTATATTTGCTAAATTATACGCAGTTTTTCTTTGAATAAAATTTTTCTGATTTTTAAATTCTTCCAGTCAAAAGCTCTGAATGTGTCTCTTTGCCTCTAATTGGTTCGACACTTTTTGTAGTCCACCATCGTTTTAAACGGTTCAGCTACTTGTACTGAGAGATTACCGTCTCTCAGTTGCAAGTTCTGAAACATCAAATTCAAAAGTTTAGGCTTTCTTTCGATAGTTATTGCTGTCCTGATAAATTGCAGCATCCCCAAGTTCATCTTCGATCGTGAGCAGCCGGTTGTATTTCGCTATCCTATCGGATCGGGATAGAGAACCGGTCTTGATTTGGCCTGCACGGGTACCTACGCAGATGTCCGCAAT
>Ga0169931_10000078_pt1 | contig 135627 bp, 134 predicted proteins | sample Kivu_15m_20L_FD_129675 | JGI IMG/M metagenome (GOLD analysis project Ga0169931, IMG submission 129675) | Freshwater microbial communities from Lake Kivu, Western Province, Rwanda to study Microbial Dark Matter (Phase II) - Kivu_15m_20L... | ecosystem: Environmental > Aquatic > Freshwater >... | reverse complement strand
CACCGCCGACCTCTGCACCTCCACCGCCGACCACTGCGCCACCAGCCACGACCGCTCCGCCTCGAACCACCACCCCTCGACCGACCACCGCACCGTCATGACCGTCACCCGCCATCTCCAATTCCCGGCCATGGGCTCGAGCACCGAAGCGGTGGTGACGGCCGCAAACCCCACCGTTGCTCGGCGGGCCCTGGCGACCATCCGGCGTACCGTCCGCTCCCTGGATGCGTCCTGGACCCGGTTCGACCCCGACTCGAACCTCCTGCGCGCCCACGCCGGGGGTCGGCCGGTCCAGGTCCCACGCCCACTTCTCGACGTGGTATCCCTTGCGCTCGACGCCCGCGTGGCGACCGGCGGCCGCTTCGATCCACTCGTCGGACGCTGCCTCATCGACCTCGGCTACGACGACGACCTCGCGACCGTCCGCAGTCGGGGCCCGATCCACGCCGTGGTCCGCCCCGCCCCGGCCAACGACGGGTACCCGGGTGTCCGGGTCGATCCGATCGCAGGGACCCTTGCGATCGACCACAGCATCCATCTCGATCTCGGTGGGATCGGCAAGGGGGCCGCAGCTGATCGAGCGGTGGATGCTGCGCTCGCCCACGGCGGCGTCATGTCGGCGTGGGTGTGCGTCGGCGGCGACCTCGCGTACCGCAACGCGAACCCCACCTCCGTGCCGGTGCTCGTCGACGACCACCCGGTAGGCGGTGCGCCCTCCACGACGATCGCTGTGCTCGGCGGCGGTGTCGCCACCTCGGCGATCGGGCGGCGCCGCTGGCAGACCACCACGGGACCGGTCCACCACATCGTCGATCCCCGGACAGGTGCGCCGGTACGGCCCTCGTTGGTCCAGGTAACGGTGCATGCAGGCACTGGCGCGTGGGCCGAGGTCTGCGCCACCCACGTGCTCGTTGCGAGCGCCGAGGTCGGACCCATCGCTGCGCTCGAGGACCTTGCGTTGCTGCAGGCCGTAGGGTTCGGCTACGACGCAGCGGGCAGGCGACACGACAGCCCGGGCCTGGCGGCACACCTGCCGGCGGAGGCCGCATGAGCGGGCCCTGGCCGTGGTACGTCGCCCGAGGCACCGGACTGGTCGCCTGGGCAGCGCTGAGTGCGTCGATACTCGTCGGGCTGTCGATCACCGGGCGGCTGCCGGCTCGGCCCGGCAGCGCCTGGAAGACCGACCTGCACCGGTTCCTCGGCGGGGCCGGTTGTCTGCTCGTCGCTGCGCACCTCGTGGCGCTCGCGCTCGACGAGTTCGTCGAGTTCCCCCTCCTGGCCTTCGTCGTACCGGGAGCTTCTCCCTGGCGGCCGGCAGCCGTTGCGTTCGGTGTCGTCGCCCTGTGGGCGCTCATCGCCCTTGAGGTCACCTCCCTCGCCCGTCGGCGCCTCTCGAGACGCGCCTGGCGCCTGGTGCATCAGGCCTCCGCACTTGCGTGGGCCTCGGCCACGATCCACCTGTTCCAGGCCGGTACCGACGTGCGGCACGTCCCGGTACGGGGGGTCGCCACGGCCGTCACCGTCGCCGTCGTCCTGGCCACGATCGGACGGATCGCTGCGGTCGCCCACCGGCGCCGCCAATCAACCGTCCAGCCGGCTTCGATCGAACGCTCCCGGCAGCAACTGCTCCAAGGGCCGCACGGTGCCGTCGCCATCGACCAGGCAGTCCGCCCCGCCGTGTTCCCACAGCACCTGCCGGCACCGACCACAGGGCATCACCGGATGCCCGTCGGCCACCCGCACGGCCACCGCGACCAGGCGACCCCCGCCAGACGAGACGAGCGCAGACACGAGCCCGTTCTCCGCGCACGTGGTGAGGCCGTAGCTCGCGTTCTCCACGTTGCACCCGGTCACCATTCGCCCGTCGTCGGCCAGACCCGCTGCCCCGACGCAGAACCCGCTGTACGGGGCGTAGGCGTGAGCGGCCACGGACCGTGCGGCTTCCCGCAACCGAACCCAGTCGACCGTGTCGCTCACCTCGTCGCCCCGGTCACCGCCCCAGTCACGGCGCCGGCCATGAGCAACCCGAGTCGCTCGCGCGACGCCTCGGCAGCGTCGACCACCTCCACCACCCGACCGGCGTAGAGCACGGCGATCCGGTCGGCGAGGCCCATCACCTCGTCGAGTTCGGCCGAGACCAACAACACCGCGGCCCCGGCGTCTCGGGCCACGACGATCTGGTTGTGAATGAACTCGATCGAGCCGACATCGACCCCGCGGGTCGGCTGCGAAGCCACGAGGAGCACCGGCGCCTGTGCGAGCTCGCGCGCCACGATCGCTTTCTGCTTGTTGCCACCCGACAGGCTCGACATGGGCGTCGAGACCGACGGGGTACGGATGTCGAACCGTTCCACCAGCGCGGTGGCTTCGGTCTCGACGGCGTCGAGGCGCCGGATGCCCCGCCGGGCGAACGGTCGCTCGTCGAAACGGTTCAGCACCAGGTTGTCGGCCACGGAGTAGGCGGCGACGAACCCGTCCTTTTCCCGGTCCTCCGGGACGTGCGACACGCCGAGGGCGTGGACCTCGTGGGGTGAGCCATGCGTGGCGTCCGCACCGCCGATGCGCACCGTTCCCGCTGCCTTCGCACGCATCCCGCACAGCGCCTCGACGAGTTCGCGCTGGCCGTTGCCTTCGACGCCGGCGACACCGAGGATCTCACCCGAACGCAGCTGCAGGGAGACGCCCCGCACCGCCTCCTGGCCACGATCGTCCCGCACGACCAGCCCCTCGACGTCGAGCACGACCTCCCCGGGTGCGGCCGGTGCTTTGTCGACGTGCAGCACGACGGTGCGACCGACCATCAAGTTGGCGAGCCCGGCTTCGTCGGTCTGCGCCGGCGTGGTCTCCCCGGCCACCTTGCCACCCCGCAGCACGACGACCCGGTCGGCGACCGCCATCACCTCGCGGAGTTTGTGGGTGATGAACACCACCGATACCCCACGGGCAGCGAGGTCTCGCATGATCTGGAGCAGCTCGTCGGTCTCCTGCGGGGTGAGCACGGCAGTCGGTTCGTCCAGGATCAGAATCTCTGCGTCCCGGTACAGCGCCTTTATGATCTCGACGCGCTGCTGGGTGCCGACCGGCAAGTCCTCCACGACGGCGTCGGGGTCGACCGCAAGCCCGAACCGTTCTGACAACTCTCGAACTCGCCGACCGGCAGCCCGCAGGTCGAGCAGCGGACCGCGGCGCGGTTCAGCGCCGAGCACCACGTTCTCGGCGACCGTCATGACCGGGACGAGTTGGAAGTGCTGGTGCACCATCCCCAGACCGCGCCGGATCGCGTCACCCGGGTTGCGCACCTGGACGGCCTCGCCTCGGATCCGGACCTCCCCCTCGTCGGGCCGGTACAGACCGAAGAGCATCTTGACCAGGGTCGATTTCCCGGCGCCGTTCTCCCCCAACAGCCCGAGGATCTCCCCTTTGCGGAGGCGGACGGTGACGTCGTCGTTGGCTACGACCCCGGGGAACCGCTTGGTCAGGTGCAGCGCCTCGAGCACGATCTCGGCGTCGTCGGCCACGGTCATCGCCGTCACTCCTTGGTGTAGGGCGTGCCCGCGGCCGCCGGTGGCCGGACCCGCGTGCCGAGGATCGCCAGCACGGCGATCGTGAGCGCGGGCGCCAGCATGCTGACGAACTGCGGCGGGATGTCGATCACCTTGTCGAACTGCAACTGGTTGGTGAGCCCGAGCAAGAACCCGAAGAACAGCGCTCCGGCGAGCGCGCCGAACGGCTTCCACCAGCCGAAGATCATGATGGCGAGCGCCGTGAAGCCCAGGCCGTTGGACATGCCTCGCTCGAACGTCGACGCCGACTCGATCGACAGGTGGGCGCCGGCCAGGCCAGCGAGACCCCCGGCCAGTGCGATGTTGAGGTAGCGAAGCTTCCACACGCTCACCCCGACGGTGTCGGCAGCCGACGGATGCTCACCGACAGCCCGGCTCCGCAACCCCCAGCGGGTGCGAAACAGCAGGACGTGCAACGCGACGGCGGCCAGCGCTGCGGTGTACTGAAGCGGCGGGAGGTCGAACAGCACCCGTCCGACGAGCGGCAGGTCCCCGAGCAGCGGGATCTTCCACGGCGGCACGGACGACGGCAGAACCTTGCCCGGCGTGTACAGGTAGGACGTGAGCCCCGTGGCCAGGATCGTGATGACGGTGCCGGCGATGATCTGGTCGGTCCGCCACGACACCGCGCACACGGCGAGGAAGGCGCCCAGCAGGACGCCGGAGGCCGCGGCAGCGACCACCCCGAGCAGGATCGAACCCGTCGCGACGGCGGTGAAGAATCCGACGAACGCGCCCGTCAGCATCTGGCCCTCGATGCCGATGTTGATCACCCCGGTCCGTTCGCCGAGCATGCCGCACAGCGCTCCGAGCACCAGTGGCGTGGCGAAGCGAACGGACGCCGACAACACCGAGGTGGTCTTGACATCGTCGATCCCGTTGTAGGAGTAAATCGCCGCCAGTGCGACGACCGCCATCGCGACGAACTTCACGATCCCCGCACGAGACATCCGGCCTCCCGGCGCAGCTTCCGCCATCACGACCCCCAGCCGGCAGTGAGTCGTAGCTCGTCCTGCTGGTGGTCCCCGCGCATGCGCAGCAGGGTCCGAAGCACGATCGGGGCGGCCACGAGCAGGAGGATCACTGCGAGCAACACGTCGATGATCTCCGGTTCCACCCGAGTGTCGGCCTGCATCTTCGACGAGCCGGCCCGCAGGATTGCGACCAGGAACGCCGCCGGGATCGCCGAGCGAGGATGCGCTTTGGCCAGCAGGGCGATGGTGATCCCGTCGAAGCCGAGCGACGCGTTGAAGCCGGGTTCGTACCGACCGATGACCCCCTGGGTCTCGATGGCGCCGCCAAGACCGGCGAGCGCACCCGACATTGCCATGGCGGCCACGGTGACCCACCGCACCGGGATCCCAGCGTAGTGGGCGGCGTTCCGATTCGAGCCGACGGTGCGGACCCGGAACCCGAACGTGGTGCGCTCGATCACGAACCACACGACGAACGCGAGCGCGAATGCAACGAAGAAGCCCAGCGGTAGCTCGGCGACCCGAGGAATCGCAGCGCTGTCCGCGATCGCCGGCGTCCGGGAGATGGCCTGGCCCTTCTCCTGCCACGGCCCACCGGCCAGCCAATCGGTGAGGTTGACCAGGATCGCGTTCAGCATGATCGTGACGATCACCTCGTGCGCGCCTCGCCACGCCTTGAGCACACCGGCCACCACGGCCGGCACCGCACCGAAGGCGGCGCCCACCAGCAGGCACAGCGGGATGTGCACCACCGCCGGCAACCCGGTGACCTTCCAGCCCAGATACGCCGAGAAGATGGCGCCGAGCAGCAACTGGCCCTGAGCGCCGATATTGAACAACCCCGCCTTCAAGCCGACGATGACGGCGAGGCCGGACAGGATCAGCGGCGTCGCTTTCTCCAACGTCCGCCCGAACTCCTCCCATCCGCCGAAGGCGCCGAGAACGAGTGCGCCGTAGGCACGCAGCGGATTCGCACCGTCGAGTGCGATCACCACTGCACCGATCACGAGCGCGAGCGCCACCGCAGCGAGCGGCAGCAGGGCAGAGGGCCGCAAGACCCGGGCGAGGCGGGCGGATTCAGCGCGCATGGTCGACGCACCGAGGGCACCCGAGGGCCCCGGCAGCGCTCAGAGCGAGCGGCGCCGCGGCCCCCGGACCACCCCAGGACGGCATCAGGGCTTGTAGCCCGTGGGAATCTCGCCCTTGAGAACCTTGGCGGAGATGTCCTTCACCTTGGTCTTCACGTCGGCCGGGATCTTGGCGTCGAAGTCGTGGAACGGTGCGAGCCCGACGTCGCCGAAGAAGTTGCCGCCCTTGTTCGTGCCGGCCTTGATCGACTTCGCGATCGACACGATGCCCGGGTTGATCAGCTTCTGGGCGGACGTGACGAGGCACGGCTGGGCCGCCGGAACGGTGAACCACTGGTCCGTGTCGACGCCGACGCAGAACGCACCGGCCTTCTTCGCCACCTCGGTGAGCGCACCGTTGCCGGTGTTGCCGCCGGCACCGAAGATGATGTCGGCACCGTTGTCGAGCGCCTGCTTGGCCGTTGATGCGCCCCACGCCGGATCGGTGAAGGCCTTGTCGAGACCACCGGGGTGGAACGTCGAGATCAGCTTCACGTTCGGGTTGGTGTACTTCGCGCCGTTCTCCCAGCCGACCTTGAACGCCACGACCGGGGGAACTTTGTCGGTGCCGAGCACGGCGCCGACGGTGTTGCTCTTGGTGAGCAGACCGGCGAGCGCGCCCGCCATGAACCCGGCCTTGTCCTCGTTGAACACCAAACCGGTCAGGTTCGGGGTGACCTCGCCCTGGAAGATGTCGACGCCGATGAACTGGATGCTGGGGTTTGCCTTGGCCGCCTTCCCCGTGGCCTCACCGAGGGCGAAGCCCACCGTGACGATGATCTTGTTGCCCTTGTCGATCAACTGCTTGATGTTCGTCTCGTAGTCCTTCGAGTCCTTGGTCTCGATGTACTCGGCCGTGCCACCGATCTCCTTGGCAGCGGCCTGAGCGCCCTCCCATGCCGACTGGTTGAAGGACTTGTCGTCCACCTTGCCCACGTCGGTGACGAGGCCGATCTTCGTGCCCCCGCCGGCTGCAGTGGTTGCGCTGCCTGCGGTGGTGGTGGCGCCGGCCTTGGTGGTGGTGCTGCCTGCGCTGTCGTCGTCGCCGCACGCAGCGGCCACGAGCGCCAGTGCCACCCCCACGCCGACGAGTGCGGTCGTGCGTCTAATCATCCGGAGTCTCCCTTGGGTCGGTGGTAATCGGAATGATCGCCGCCGAGCGTAGCCCCCGACACCAGAGGCCTCCGCCGGGGCTCAGGCGAAGCGGACCTTCACCTGTGACCCGCGTTTGAGCGACGTGCCGGGCACCGGCACGATGTCCAGCACGCGCTTGTCCGTCGGGCCTTCGGCGGCGAACACCAACCCGGCCTCGGTTATCTGCTTCGCGGCCAGCTCCAGGGTGGCGCCGTAGACGTTCGGCACCACGACGACGTCCTGCCCCTTGGACACGGCGACGTTCACGGTGCTGTCACGCGGCACCTCGGCGCCGGCCGACGGCTCCACGACCGCGATCGCTCCAGCCCCGTACCGGTCGCTGAACACGTCGTCGAGCCGCCCGAGTTTCAGTCCGAGCGCACCAAGGGCCGCACCCGCTTCCTCGAAGGACTTGCCCAGGAGCGCCGGCACCTTTCGGGGCTGCGGCCCCTTGGAGACCACGACGTCGACGACGGTGCCCTTGACCACGGCCGTCCCGGCCACGAGCGACTGGCTATTGACCGTCCAGGACACCACCGCCCCCGCCGGGACCGCCTCGTCGAAGGACTCCCCCACGACGTTCAGCTTCAGGCGCGCCGAGTCGAGCAGGCTTTGTGCCTCGGCCTTGGGCTTGAGCTTCACCTCCGGCAGCGGGGACAGCGTCGGACCGCTCGAGACGTACAGCACGAGGGTTCGCCCCTCAGCGAGCGCGCCCAAGGCGGGCTCCGTACGGAACACGGTGCCGGTCGCGACATCGTCGTTCTTCTGCTCGATCACCTCGATGCGCCACTTGAACGGCGCAACCTGGTTGACGGCCCGCGGTTCCTCGACCCCGACGAGGTTCGGCACCGGGTGCGAGGCGGGGTCCCGGGGCCACAACAGCACCCCACCGACGCCGAGCGCGGCTGCCACCACCACCGCCGCTGCGGTCAACCCCAGGGCCCGACCTCGGCGGCGGCGCCCGCTGAAGACCTCGTCGTCGAACAGCACGGGCTGGGGCGCCAGCAGGACCTCGTCCGGCCCGTCGGCCGACGCCGACGGTTCCGCGACGGGGATCGCCGGGCCGGTCGGTGCTTCGGCCACGTTTCGCGGGCTGACGACGGGAAGGACCGCAGTCGGATCGGGAGGTGAGCCGAGCTGTGTCGGCGCCGGACCCCCGACACGGGGATCGACCACGGGGACCGGGCCGGTCGCAAAGCGATGCTCGGCGGTGCGCAACCACGGGCCGGTGAGCACGAGGGGCAGCGGCGCCGGGCGAGCAAGCTTCGACGCCGCCGCCGCGAGACCTCGGCCGAGTTCCGACGCGCTCGACCGCTCGGCCGGATCTGGCCGACCGGCGCGCTCGAGCACCGGGGCTAACGGGCCCAGTTCTGCCGTGACCGGCAGGAGCCGGTCGATGCGATTCATCAGCGTCGCTACGGCCGTGTCGGCCGAGAACGGCACCTGGCCCGTCACCGCTTCGACGAGGGTCAGTGCAAGCGAGTAGACGTCGGAGCGGCCGTCGACGGGTTCACCCTTGGCCTGCTCCGGCGAGGCGTACCGCGCCGTGCCGAGCAACACCCCGGACGGCTCCGTCCAGGCCGCCTCGGCGATGGCCCGGGCCAGCCCGAAATCGGCGACGCGCAGGCGGGCGTCCTCGCCGAACAGCAAGTTGGCAGGCTTGACGTCCCGGTGAACGACACCGGCCCGATGGGCGAAGTCGAGCGCCTTGCACGCCTCGAGGCCCACCATCAGCGCCTGCGACGGGCTGAGCAGCCGGCCGCGCTCGAGTATCGCCCGAAGGCTGCCGCCGCCGAGGTGCTCCATGACGAGGAACGGGACGCTGTCGTCCTCTCCCCAATCGTGGACGGTGACGATGTGCGGATGGCTGAGCCCAGCTGCGACCTGGGCCTCCACCCGGAACCGGCGCAGGAACGTGGGATCCGTCGCCAGGGCGCCGTGGAGCACCTTCACGGCCACCGATCGCTGCAACACCAGGTCCTCGGCCTCGAACACCGTTGCCGAAGCGCCCGAGCCGATCGGCGACGACAACCGGTAGCGGCCCTTGAGCACACGGGTCGTGGGATCCGGAGGGGTCACCGCCATGCCGGCGAGACGCTACCGGTGACCGGCGTCCCGAGCGGGGCAGTCGCGGGGGATCCCGGCAGAATGTCGTCGTGGAACCGCTCGATACCACCGCAGTCGACGAGCGAGCCGCCGGCGCCGAAGCTGCCGAGCGACGTGCCCGCCGTGCCCGCCCGCCCCGGGATCGGGTCCAGGTGCTGCTCAGCGTGCTCATCGCCGTCGGCATCCTCGGCGTCGTCGTCGGGTTCTCCCTTGCGAGCCGCGGCGACAGCGGTGCAGAGCCCCGGGACCCCGTCCTCGAACGGCTCTACCCGGCGCCTGGCGATCTCGTGCTGCGACAGTCGACCGTCGGCGCCGACCTTGCGTTCGGCTATCGCGGCTACCTCGTCATCGACGGCCAACAGATCCCCACCTACGACATCACCGCCGACGATGCGGCGCAGGCGGGCAGCACCGTCAACCAGACCTACGACGCGAGATTCGACCGCAACTCGGGGACGCTGCTGTTCACCCCGACGCTTGGCGCAACGGTGGAGAAGTTCGCACCCGGCCCCCATCGGGTCACCGTGGTGTACTGGCGCGAGGCGATCGAAACCCCCGAGCAGGGGCGCAGCTACTCGTGGGAGTTCAAGGTTTCCTGACGACGGGCCTCAGGCCCGAACGAACGTAACCTGGATTCCCTCGAGCGGCGGAGAGACATAGGTGACGATCATCCGGCCGGAGTTGCAGTCCACCGTGCTGCCGCTCAGCGGTGAGGTCCGAAGCACTTCCGCGAGCACGGGTCCGGCGTCGACCGACTCGTCCCGCTCGCGCACCGTGGCGGCGACCTGGACGTCGAGTCCGGATCCAGCGAGTCGATCGCCCGTGAGCATGAACTGACCCGCGACGTGGCCGTTGAGCTGGGCCGTTCGTCCGGTTCCGTAGTCGATCGCCACGGCCTCGAGACGGAATCTCGCGTTGCCGTCGGCGCGCAGTTCGAGCTCCACGGAACCGAGGGCGCGTGCCGCGGAGCCGGTACGGCGGTTGACCGAGTCGAACAGGTCGTCGGCGGGGACCCGCCACGAACCCGGGATGCAGCCGCGCGCGCCCGGTGCCGGCACGCCGGGGACCGGTGGGGTCGTCACGGGGACGGCGCTCGATCCAGGACCTGTCGGTGCCGGGGTCCCGGTCCCCGGTGTGGTCGGGCGCGGACCAGTCGGGACGGGCACTGTCGGTGGGGGCAGCGTCGTGGCCGGTGGTGCCGTCTCCACCGGCGTCGCTCCCGGACCCGCCGGAGCCGTCCCCGCCGTCGACGACGTGGCGGCAGAGCCGTCGGACCCCTCGGACGCCGGCGCCGTGGTGGGTGGGGCCGAGGCCACGGCGGCCGGAGCCGTGGGACGGGTCGGCGCCGTGGACGCGGTACCGCCACCGGCACAGGCCGGCAGCAGCGCCAGAACGACCAGGGCACCGATCCGGCGGGTCACCCGGGGAAGCTAGGCGGGCACCGGCGTCAACGGTTCGGGAGCTCGCCGGTCTCGAGCAGCTCGGCGACGCCCTCGGGCCCGACCACCGGGATGCCCAGCTCGGCGGCACGCGCCCGCTTGGATTCACCCGGATCGGCGCCGAGTACGAGAGCGAACGTCTTCTTCGACACGCTGCCCGGGCTTTTGCCGCCGCGCGCCTTGATCGCTGCCTCGAGATCCTCCCGGCTCCATCCGGGCACGGTGCCGGTGACCACGACCGCCTTGCCGGCCAGCACCTGCGGCAGCACGGACCGTTCAACCTTGCCGAACTCGACCCCCGCTGCCCGAAGCTTGTCGACCAGGGTCCGGTTCCGAGGCGAAGCCGACCATCCGACGATCGACGCAGCGATCGTCGGACCGACACCTTCGACCGTCGCCAGATCCGCCTCGGTGGCTCCCAGCACGGCGTCGAGCGACCCGAACGCGGCCGCCAGCGCCTCTGCGGCCACCGGACCGAGGTGCTTGATGCCGAGCGCGACGAGCAGCCGGGGCAACGGACGAGCGCGCGAGGCGTCGATGGCGCCGAGCAGGTTCGCGACGCTCGTGTCACCGAACCCCTCGAACCTGCGGAGTTGCTCCGCGGTGAGCGAGTACAGGTCGGCCGGATCGCCGACGAGTCCGGAGTCGGTCAGCAAGGCCACCGTCCGCTCGCCGAGGCCTTCGATGTCCATGGCGCCTCGGGACACGAAGTGGATGATCCGGGCATCGCGCTGGAACGGACAATCCGGCTCGACGCATCGGGTGTCGGCCTCACCGGTGACGCGCACGAGCGGCCGGCGAATTTCGCAGGGACACTCGGTCGGGAAAACCCAGGGCTCGGAACCTTCCGGCCGCAGCGCAAGCACCGGGCCGACGACCTCTGGGATCACGTCACCCGCCTTGCGGACCACCACCATGTCGCCGGGACGGACGTCTTTCAGACGAACCTGATCCTCGTTGTGCAAGGTGGCCATCGACACCGTGGATCCGCCCACGACGACCGGGGCGAGCATGGCGAACGGGGTCGCGCGTCCGGTTCGGCCGATCGACACATGGATGTCGCGCAGCAGCGTCGTACGCTCCTCGGGCGGCAGCTTGTACGCGATCGCCCAGCGCGGTGCGCGGGACGTGAACCCCAGGACCTCGCGCTGCGCGAGCGAGTCAACCTTCACCACGACGCCGTCGATCTCGTACGGCAGGTCGTGACGGTGCTGCTCCCAGCGGGCAGCGAAGGCGTACACGTCGTCGAGATCGTCGAACACGCGGATCTCGGGGTTGACCGGGAACCCGAGTCCGGACAACCAGTGCAGCGTGTCGAGGTGGGTCTCGAACGCCGGGCCGCCCTCGAGGTCGCCGAGCTGGTAGCACCACACGGCAAGCCCGCGGCCGGCGGTGACCGACGGGTCCTTCTGCCGCAACGACCCGGCCCCGGCGTTGCGCGGGTTCGCCGGCACCGGATCGGGCTTGCGGCCCGCCGCGATCCGCTGCGCGTTCTCCGCCTGTTTCGCCGCCCTGAGCGCCTCGAAGGCCGCAAGCGGCAGGTACACCTCGCCTCGCACCTCGAGCACCTCGGGCGCTCCTGCGCCGAGCTGTGCCGGGAGGTCGGCGATGGTCGCGACGTTCGCCGTGACGTCTTCGCCGACCCGTCCATCGCCCCGGGTGGCAGCCTGCACGAAACGGCCCCGCTCGTAGCGCACGGACAGCGCCAGCCCGTCGATCTTCAGCTCGCACACGAAGCGAGCGGGAGCCCCACCGAGCCCCTTCGCGACCCGTTCCCCCCACGCCCGCAGCTCGGCAGCGTCCATCGCATTGTCCAGGCTGGTCATCGGCACGCGGTGCCGGACGGGTGCGAACGCCACCGACACCGGACCGCCGACGGCCCTCGTCGGCGAGTCGTCGACCGCCAGCGCCGGCTCGGCGTCCTCGAGCGCGCGCAGTTCGCGCACGAGCTCGTCGTATTCGGCGTCGCTCAGCTCCGGTGCGTCGAGCTCGTGGTAGAGGCGGTTGTGGCGTGCGATCTCGACGCGCAGCCAGCGGGCCCGATCGGACTCGGCGGGGGTGACCATCGAGGGCAACGGTACCCAAGGGATGTCCGTGTGCTGCGGGACCGACCTAAGGTGCCGACCCATGGGGGATTCCACACCGATCGGTGTCGCCGACTACGTCGACATCAGCCGCCTCATCAACCGCTACGCCGACGCCGTGATGCACCGCAACGGGGTGCAGTGGTCGTCCTGCTGGGCCCACGACGCGACCTGGGAGCTCGGCCCGGGCCGCAACGTGGAAGGGATCGAGGCGATCACCAAACTCTGGTACGGGGCGATGGCGGGGTTCGCTGCGGTGTTCCATGTGGTCCACAACGGCGAGGTTTGGCAGGGCGCCGACGCCGACCATGCGAGCGCCCGGTGGTACATCAGCGAGAGCTACCAGCGTGCGGACGGCACCCGCGGCATCCTCCTCGCCCACTACGACGACATGTACGTGCGCCGTGACGGCCGCTGGTGGATCGCGAGCCGCCGTCTCACGCCCCATTACGCCGGAGCCCAGGATCTGTCGGCCACGTTCCAGTCCACCAAGGACGCCCTCGTGGCCCGGGGTGTCGCCTCGGACGTCTGACCGATCGGCCGCCGAGCCCGGACCGCCGATCCTTGCTGCGTGTCAGCGGCCCGGGTTGGTGGGCCGCCGTGTGAGCGCGGCCGGCAGGGCGCTCGCACGGACCGCCCGCCACGCCTCGACCACACCGGTGAGCTGTGTCGGTGTCGCCCCGTGGAGGATGACCCCGTCACAGCCCTGGGCAAACTGGTCGGCCACCCGGGCTGCGCACTGGGCCGGTGAACCGACGGCAGCCGGCAGCCACGACTCGGGGACGAGGGTGGCGATGTGCTCCCACTGCTCGCGCGTCCCGATGGCATCGATGGCGCCCGGGATGGACCGAACGACCTCGTCGGCCCGGAACCGTGCCAGCAACGCCGGATCCCAGCCGTTGGTGGACACGAGGGTGTCGCCGTAGACCTGCAGGTAGGTGGCCATCCGGGCGACGAGATCCTTCAGGTGGTCGTCGGGCCGGTCGCACACGGTCGCCAGCACCGACCAGACCTTCACGGAGGCGGGATCGCGCCCTGCCTCTTCGGCGCCGGCCCGCACGGCGGCCACGCACCGGGCGAGCGCCTCGTCGCTGAAGAACGTGTGCAGGATGACGCCGTCCATCACTCGTCCGGCCCAGCGCATGGTGCGCAGGCCGAGCGCCGCCATCATCACCGGCACGTCGACCGGTTCGGCAAAGGGTCCGATCCGCAAGGCGCCGAACCGTCCGAGCGGCCCGTCGTGTCCGACGATCGTCTCCCCGCGCCAGAGTCGGCGGTAGAGGCCGACGGCGTCTTCCACCACCGCCATCGTCGGGCTCGGCAGGCCCCAGGCCTTCGAGCGCATCGCGAACCCGCGACCGAACCCGAGCGCGAAGCGGCCACGCGTGAGCGCCTGCATGGTCGAACCCCAGGCGGCGACCACCGCCGGATGCCGCGTGTCGACGTTGGTGACGCCCGTGGCGATACCGAGCGTGTCCGTGACCGCTCCCGCCACCCCGGTGATCGTGGCGGCCTCTTTCACGTTGAAGCGCTCCGAGAGGAAGCAGGCACCGAGGCCGAGCGCTTCGGCCTGGCGACACTCGTCGATGAGCACCCTGGGGTCGTCGACGTGGCCGGCGAGGCCGTAGAAGCCGAGTTCGGGCAACAGGTCCGCGGTCACGACGGGCGACCTGCGCGGACCGGCGCATACTCGTAGCGCCAGTAGTCCTGACCCTGCGCGTAGGCGATCCAGACGTCGCCCGCCGCCCCTTCGGCCAAGGCGTGAACCACGGCGCCGGCCAGGTACGCCGGCGGGGAGAACGAGCCGCTGCCGACCCGCTCACGGAGGTCCGACGGCACGATGGCGGTGTCGATCCCGCCGGGGCAGACGGCTTGGATCCGTACCCCTCGGCGCGCGAGCACGGGGCCCATGCCGCGCACCCAGCCGAGCACGGCGTGCTTCGACATCGAGTAGTAGGGATCCTCGGGCTGGGCGAGCAACCCTGCCACCGACGCAGTCACGACGACGTCGCCACCCGACGCCTCGAGCACCGGCAGGCACGCCATCGTCCCCAGGATCACCCCCTCGACGTTGACCGACATCACCTTGTGGTACCCCTCCGGCGTCAACCACGGGACGACGTCGTCGAGAAACGGTGCGCTGCGTGGCCGGGTCATCACCCCGGCGTTGAGATGCACGACGTCCAGTCGGTCGAGGCCGCCGACGAGCGCGGCCCATGCGTCCGACGCCGTCACATCGAGTGCCACGAAACGCCCGCCGACGGAGTCGGCGACCGCTCGGCCACCCGCTTCGTCCAGGTCGGCGACGAGCACCGTCGCCCCGGCCGCAGCGAGTGCGGTCGCCGTCGCTGCTCCGATGCCGTTCGCCGCGCCGGTGACCAGCGCGACCTTCCCCCCGAGGTCCATGGTCGCCGACGGTAGCGTCGTCGCGTGCGGATCCTCACCTGGAACCTCTGGTGGCAGTTCGGACCGTGGGAGCAACGCCTCGACGCCATCGTCACCACGTTGCGGCACTGGGCCCCCGATGTGCTGTGCCTGCAGGAGGTGTGGACCGACCCCGGTGGGCGATCGAGCGCCCAGGTGATCGCCGAGGCGCTCGGCCATCCGAGCGTCGTCGACGAGATCGGGTTCAGCCTGGGCGAGATCGGGTTCGGCAACGCAGTGACGAGCCGGTTCCCGCTCGCCGGCCGTGACGTCGTCGCGCTCCCGTCCACGGGTGAACACGACGAGCACCGGCGGCTCGTCGTGGCCGATCTCGACACCGGCGGCGAGGCCATCACGGTGGCATGCACCCACCTGAACTGGCGCCCCGACCACGGGCACGTGCGCCGCGCCCAGGTGGCTTCGATCGGGGCAACACTGGCCCGGCGGCGCCAGGCGATCACCGTGCTCTGCGGCGATCTGAACGCCGAGCCCTCGAGCGACGAGGTGCGGGCGCTCACGGGCCTGGCGCCGCTGAGCGCTCCCGGTCTGGTGTTTACCGACGCCTGGGCGGCGGCCGGGCACGGCGCCGGCAACACGTGGGACAACGCCAACCCGTTCGCTGCCACCGAGCGCGAACCGGACCGGCGCATCGACTACGTGCTCGTGGCCTGGCCCTACCCCGCCGGGTACGGGCACCCGGTCCGAGCCGAGCTCGTCGGCACCGCCCCGGTCGCCGGGATCTGGCCTTCGGACCACTACGGCGTCGTCGTGGACCTCGCCGACCAGCAAGCGGCGATCAGCGACCCGTGAAGCGCGCCGGCCGCTTTGCCAGGAACGCTGCGATGCCCTCCTGACCGTCGGCTGTGCCCACCAGCGCAGCGATCGACCGCACCTCGGCGTCCATCGTCGCCTCCAACGCCGACGACGCACCCTCGAGCAAGAGCCGCTTGGAGGCGCCGAACGCAAGCGTCGGTCCCTCGGCGAGCGCTGCAGCGATCGCCCAGGCCCGGTCACGCACGTCGGCATCCGGGACCACCTCGTTGACGAGACCCCAGTCCAGCGCGTCGCGGGCACTGAGCACGCGATTCGTGAGCACGAGCTCGGTGGCCCGACGCAGGCCCACGACGCGGGCCAGGAAGTACGACGACGTGCCGTCGGGGCTGAGACCGACCTTGGTGTAGGCCATCGTGAACTTGGCCGATTCGCCGGCCACGACGAGGTCGCAGGCAGCGATCAGGCTCATTCCGGCGCCACCGCACGTACCGGTGACCGCAGCCACGACCGGCGCGCCCAGACGGGCGAGCCGGCTCTGCGCAACGTGCAGGTCGAGCGCCACGTGCTCGAGATGCACGCCGACCTCGGCCGGGGTGCGGGTGGCGAAGTCCGACAGGTCGCCCCCACCGCAGAACACCTTGCCGTTCGCGCCCAGCACCACGGCGCGCACCGACGGGTCGTGGCTGATCCGCAGCGAGACGTCGCGCAACTCGGCGGCGAGCGCCCGGTCGATCGTGTTCGCCGCTGCGGGCCGATCGAGAGTGATGCGGGCCACGCCGTCGGCGAGGTCGAACTGCAGCGAGGTGTACGTCACGGCGCGGACCGTACCCGGCCGCCGCCGTATCGCAACGTCCGGTCTCAGGCGCCGAGCGACAAGCGGGTGGCCACCGCCTGGGTGACAACGCGCTCGGAGAGGTCGACGGCGAGATCGAACACCCGAGCGGCCATCGCTTGGTCGTGGTCCGCCAGACCGCACACGGGCGTCACCAGCGACTGCCGACGGAGCCTGGCCGCATCGCAGCCGCCCTGCACGAGTTCGCACCAAAGCGCGGACAGCTCGCGCCAGTGACGCTCGGCGGTGAGACCGACCGGGCCGTCGACCGGGATGGCGCCCCAGGCGATCACACCACCCCGCTCGAGGAAGCGGGCGAGGTACCCGGGCGAACGAGCGAGCCCAGCGTGCACCGGCACCGAGACGAGCGCCGGTCCGGCGGCCACGAGTGCGGCCACGTCTGGTTCGCTGCAGCAATGGATACCGGCGAATGCTCGTCCCTCGAGAGCAGCCAGCGCACCGGAGACGAGATCGAGTGCGGCGTCCGGCGGGAGCGGGAACCCAGGGCACAACACGGTGCTCATCACCGGCTCGTCGAGGAACACCACCTGGGAGGAGGCCGGAAGCGCCGCTGCGACCGCCTCGTGGACCGCACGAAGGTGCGTACGCACCGCTCGCACGGCGACGTCGAAGGCGATCCCGGGCGGGGCACCTCGCCGCATGAGGGCGAGACCGAGCGTCAGCGGGCCGGCGAACTGCCACTTGACCGGACCGGTCCGCCCCGCGGCTTCCCGCAGGAAGGCTCGCAGGGATCCGAACGCGTCGTGGTCGATGTCGGCGACGACCTTGGCGAGCGGGTGCAATCGACTCGGGTCGACGTCGACGGCACCGTCGCCGTCGATGCGCACCCCCCGCACGCCCACCAAAGCCTGCGCCAGCGGGTGTTCGGCTTCGGAGGCGCGCGGCAGGGTCGGCACGAACGGCAACTCGGGAAGGCGCTCCAGCACGTAGCAGGCGGCGTCGCGTCGATCGAGGTGCGGGAGGCTCCCGATCCCCGTGGCAGCGCCCTGCGGGATGACCGAGCGAGCGGGTTCGTTCACCTGTGCCACCTCCCGTCGCCGCCCGGTCGCACACCGCGAACCCGGACGTGAGTCTGCTGTGCCGACCCGTGGGGTTTCCACCTCGGCCGCCACGGTCGGCATCCTTGTGCCATGCGTCGCCGGGAACCACTGACCTGGGTCGGGGCGATCGCCATCGCAGCGCTCCCCGCCCCGCTCGCCCCTGCGCTGTCCGGCGCACTCGACGGACGCAGCACCGCGGTCGTGGCCGTGACCGCCGTTGCCGCATGGCTGACGTGGGGTGTGACCCTCGTGGCCGCACTCGTGCCGACGACGGTGAGCCTCACGGTCCTGCGGCTGCTGACACCCGTCGCACCTCTGGCCGCCATCGCGAGCGCCTTCGGCGGCGCGTCCCCGGGGCCGGCCGCAGCCGGCGCAGCGATCGGGGCGATCGCTGCGGCCGTGGCGCACACGGCCGAGGTCGGCCATCGGTACGTGCAGGGATCCGCCTATGGCGACGAGACCCGTTTCGGGTTGCGGCCTCCAGGTGTCCTGCTCGTCCTGCTTCCCGTGGGCTGGTGCGCAGGTGCCGCAGCGCTGACGGTGGGCGCAGGGTCGATCGTGTCCGGCCGGTGGCCGCTCGGCGTGCCGCTGGCCGCGGTGGGCGCGGCGTGGTCGGCACTGTTCGGGCTGCGCTGCCACCGCCTCTCACGGCGATTCCTGGTGTTCGTACCGGCGGGCTTCGTGATCCACGACCATCTGGTGCTCAGCGACACGGCCTTGTTCCTGCGAGCCCAGGTGGCCGGGTTCGGTCTCGCCCGCGCCGACACGGGGGCCGCCGACCTCACCGGCGGCGCCTTGGGCAACGCGGTCGAGTTCCGCTTGGTCGAGCCCGGCACCGTGGTGCTGAACGACCGGTCTCGACCCGGTGGTCGAGCCGTCCACCTCAGCGCCGGACTGGTGGCCCCGAGCCGCCCCGGCAGGGTGCTCGCCGAGGCCCGCCGGCGCGGGCTCGCCGTCGACGCCTAACGGTCCGTCCGATCGACCCACTTGGGCGTGGGCACCGGCGGCGGGTTCCGCAGCGCCACGAGCAGATCGGCGACGGACCCCGTTCGCTGCACCATCGACCGGTGCTCGGGGCTGACGAAGCCCGCCCGGACCGCACCGTCGAGCAGGTCGACGAACGGCTGCCAGTACCGCACCACGTCGTGGAGCACGATCGGCTTGCCGTGGATGCCGAGTTGCGCCCAGGTGATCACCTCGCAGAGTTCGTCGAGAGTGCCCACGCCTCCCGGTAGGGCGACGAACCCGTCGGCGAGATCGGCCATCAGCTCTTTGCGCTTGTGCATCGTGGGTACGACGTAGAGCTCGGTAAGCCCGTGATGGGCGATCTCGGCCTCGACGAGCGCCTGCGGGATCACGCCGATCACCCGTCCACCGCCGGCGAGCGCACCGTCGGCGAGCGCACCCATCAGCCCGACGCGCCCACCTCCGTAGACGCTCCCGATCCCTTCGGCCGCCAGCGCTGCGCCGACGGCCGCGGCGGCGTGCTCGTAGGCAGGATCGTCACCAAAACGGGACCCGCAGTAGATGCCGACACGGTCGAGCGCCATGACCGCATCCTCGCAGCCCGGGCGCGTTCGTGCGCCCGACCCCGCAGGGTCGGGCGCACGAAGGTTGGTGGAGACCAGGTTTTCGGTTGTAGTTGCCGGTCATGGTCCGGAGACCGTGGACCCTGACCTGCGTCGCACCGTTCGTCCGTCGCCGATCCTCGTACGAGGGATAGGACGGGGAGCAGACGAAGCGCTGAACGAGGCCTGAACCTCGTGCGGACCGTTGAGCGTCGCTTGTCACCGCCGAGCCCGTTCGCCACTCCCCCATTCCTGCGCGGACAGCGCCGTCGGTACCCTTTGCGTCATGGCCGCTCCCGACCTCACGACCGCCGCGTCCGTCATCGACCTCGCTCAGTCCGTGGTCGGCAAAGGCATCCGTACGCTCGCCGCCGCCGGCGGTCCCGATCGGCACCAGGTGCTCGCCTACGACCTGGCCCACGCTGCGGCTGCGGTGGCGACCGCACGTTCGATGCTCGACTACGGCGCCAAGGGCGAGCTCGAGGCGCGGCTCACCGCCGCATTCGTGGCCGACGCCGTCCACGAGCTGCACGGCAAGGTCGTCGGGCGCGAAGCGGCCTGGGGTCTCGAACGGGGCTGCCTCGACGGCGCACTCGACTTCGTCGCGGCCTACCGGGATCCGGAGTTCCTCGCCGAACTGGCCGATCAGCCCGGACCCCGGCACCTCGACCCCGACTTCGAACTGGTGCAGGACACGTTCCGCCGCTTCGCCGAGGAGCGCATTGCGCCGCATGCCGAGCACGTGCACCGCCACAACCTCGACGTGCCCGAAGAGATCATCTCGGGCCTCGCGGACCTCGGCGCCTTCGGCCTGTCGATCCCCGAGGAGTACGGCGGCTATGCGACCGGGGGCTCCGGCGAGGCGCTCGCCATGGTGGTGGCGACCGAGGAGTTGTCGCGGGCGTCGCTCGGCATCGGGGGGTCCTTGATCACCCGGCCCGAGATCCTCACCCGGGCACTGCTCAAGGGTGGATCCGAGGACCAGAAGCACGAGTGGCTGCCCAAGCTCGCCACCTCCGAGGTCATGTGTGCCGTCGCCGTCACCGAGCCCGACTACGGCTCCGACGTCGCCGGGCTCAAGGTGACCGCCACCCCGGCCGCCGGCGCCGACGGTTCCCCGGGCTACGTGATCAACGGCGTGAAGACGTGGTGCACGTTCGGCGCCCGGGCCAACGTGCTCATGCTCCTGGCCCGCACCGACCCGGACCGCTCGAAGACGCACCGGGGCCTGTCGCTGTTCATCGTGCCCAAGCCGATCGCCGACGGCCACGGGTTCGCCTTCACCCAGGAGGGCACCGGCGGGAAGCTCGAGGGCCGCCCGATCGACACCTTGGGCTATCGGGGCATGCACTCCTACGAGATCGCCTTCGACGGCTGGTGGGTGCCCGAGGCGAACCTGATCGGCGGAACCGACGGCCTCGGGAAGGGCTTCTACCTCCAGATGGAGGGCTTCGAAAACGGCCGCCTGCAGACCGCAGCCCGCGCCGCCGGCGTCATGCAGGCGGCCTACGAAGCCGCGCTCGACTACGCCGTCAACCGGGTCGTGTTCGGCCGGTCGATCGCCGAGTACCAACTCACGCGGGTGAAGCTCGCACGCATGGCGGTGCTCATCCAGGCCAGCCGGCAGTTCATGTACGAGGTCGCCACGCTGTTGGCGAAGGGCCAGGGAGCGATGGAGGCCTCGATGGTCAAGGCCTACGTCTGCAAGGCGGCCGAGTGGGTGACGCGCGAAGCGCTGCAGATCCACGGCGGATACGGCTACGCCGAGGAATACCCGGTCAGCCGCCTCTACGTCGACGCTCGGGTGCTGTCGATCTTCGAGGGGGCCGACGAGACGCTCTGCCTCAAGGTGATCGCCCGCCGCCTGGTGGACGGCGCAGCGTCCTGAGGGTTCACGCCGGGCGACGGGCCAGGTAACCGGTGAGGTCGTGCAGCGACCGGATCCGGATGCATCCCGGTTGGTCGTGATCGTCGTGCGGATCGAGCAGGAACGGGACCATCCCGGCGGCGCGTGCCCCGCCCACGTCGTTGCGAACGCTGTCCCCCACGTAACCGACGCGGTGTGCCGGAAGGCCGATTGCGGCGAGCGCCGGTGAGAAGATCGCCGGGTCGGGCTTGGCGATTCCGACCACCTCGGAGTCGATCACGCAGGCCACGGGCACCCCACCGCCCGGCCCGACCTGGCACACACCTTGATGCGCAAGGGTCGCCTCGACCTGCCCCGAGGCATTGGAGACGACGCCGATCGGCACTCCGGCTCGATGGAGACGCCAGAGCGCAGCCACGGACTCGAGCAGCGGTCGACGCCACAGGAACGGAGAGAAGAGCCGACCGAGCGCCTCGGCTGCCGCCTCGACGGTTGCGTCGTCGACGCCACACGTCCGTGCCACGGCACGCCGATACGCCGGCCAGTCGTCCACGTCGGCGCTCGCGGCGGCCTGGGCGGCCATCCCGGCGTAATGGGCCCGGATACACCGGGCGTCACCCGGTGACACACCGAAGGGCTCGAGTTGCTGACGGACCGCCAGCGGGTCCGGGACGATCAACACGCCCCCGGCATCGAACAGCACGGCGTCGACGGTGGGCGCAACGGCGGGCTCGGCAGTCGGCGGGGAGTCGGGCACGGCGCGGAGGCTAGGCGCACCAGTGCGGATCTCGGGCTGCGGCCATCACCATGACGAACCCGTGGCGAGCACAGCCGCCTGGCCGGTGCACGGGCTTCCCCGGCCGTAGGCACGCCCGGTCCCCGGGCGCTCGGTGAGGTACCAACAGGTCCCTGCGCCATCCGGCGTGGCGAGACCGAGGACGTCAGGCGTGACGAACACCGAAACTTCCCCCGGCTCGTTCGCTCCATCGCCACCCTCGAGCAGCTCAGTGACGTCGACGGCCACGCCGGCGAGGGCGTCGACGGTCAACCGGCTCCGACCCTCGGCCTGCGCCAGCATCCCCGCAGCTTCTACAAGTCCGAGCAACCGCGCCTGTGCCGCCGTACCGCCGGTCGCCGGCACCTCGAGGACCCGGGTCACGATGCTCGCCGGAACGTTCGGCACCGGGAGCACGGTCGGAACCGTCGGAGCTGGCACGGTCACCCCGGGCGGCAGAAGCACCGGTCGGTCGTCTCGGATGTGCAGCGACATCGACAGCGGCAAGCCCAGAGCCACCAGCATCCCGAGCGGGATCAACACGACACGGCGGCCCATGACGGGACGCATCGGCCATTCGGCCGGGCCATTCCAGATTCCGCCCGGACGTGCAGCCACTCCCGGGGTGAGCGTGGTCGCTCAGTCGCGTTGATCTGCCGACCGGGGACTGCCTGCGCCCCCAGCGCTGCGGGATTCGAGCAGCCAGCGCAACAGCGACACCTGCGTGGAGGCCCAGACGTCGAGCAGACGGCAGTCGTCGATGCCCCCCGGGCTCTCACCGAGGAGCCAGGCGACTGCCCGCGCGTGGAACAGGGGCGCAAAGGCGAGGTAGACGGCGACCGGGAGATCGACCCGGTCGGTATCGACGCCCCGGCGGCGTAGCCAAGCGTCGAAGACCTCGGCGACGGCGTCGTAGTTCGACCGGGCGAATTGGTGCGCAAGATCGGCCAGTTCGGGCACTTCGTGGCGGCTCACGCCGGCTTCTCGGAGCACGACGGTGGACGCGTCGGCCACCTCGTCGGCGAAGGCGAGTACCGCCGATCCCAGCGATCGGTACGCGTGGACCAGGTCGCCGCCGTCGAGGGCGGCGTCGAGCCCAGCAACCCCATCCGTCACGACGGCCCGGAAGCTGGTGGCTCGACCGACGAGTTCGGTGACGCCGTCGGCGAGCAGTCGCCGCTTGCTCGGGAAGTACCGGAACGCGCCACCGGATCCCGGCGCCAGTCCGGCTGCCCGCTCGATGTCGGCCGTTCTCGTCCCGTCGAACCCCTGGCGCGCGAACAGTGCGGTGGCCTCCCGGATCAGGCGGTCCCGTGTGGTGCAGTTCGGCTCGGGTCGCCTGCTCATCGGGCGAGGATCATGCCTGATCGAGATCTCCAGGTGGGATTCCGAGCAGCGCCTCGCCGTTCGGGACACCCGACGACCACGTAGGGTCGATTCGGGAAGTGCGCAGCGTGGCCTCCACGGTCGATTCCCACAACAGGGCCGGGCGGGCGCCGTGCCAGCGAACCGCGAGGCTGATCGCGCCGGCCCCAATCGGGATCCCGTAGGCATCGAGCGGCTGACCAAACCAGGACGCCGGAAGCCCGGCAAGCACGTCGAGCGCCTCTCGGGTCCGTCGGGCGAGGCCAGCAACCACCGCGGCGATCAGGCGCGGCCCGGGCAGGCCGTCGAGCCGATCCGCCGGTGGCGGCGCCGCCCCCGGAGCGAGCCGAGCCCGCACCGCTTCGGTGTCGCCAGCGGCGCGGCTGTCGCCGACCGAGCGCGCGACATCGGTCGCGGCAGCGAGCGCTGCGTCGAGGTCCCACGTCAGCAGGGCATCGCGACGGTGCCGGCGGGCCATTCGTTCGGCGGCGACGACGACATCGTCGAGAAGGTCCTCGCCCCGTTGACCGAGCCGAACCCAGGTCTGCGCAGCGAGCAGGAACCCCACCGGATCATCCTCCGGCTCCCCTGGCCCCTCGAGCAGCACGGCCGACCGCGCTCCCACGAGGCGTTCGGACAGCGCTTCGTCCGGCAGAACCAGCCGGGGGCCGCGATCGACCTGGGCTCGCCATCCCCGCGCCACCTGCTCGGCGCTCGACACCGGCCCCGGTAGCGGGCCCCCGATCCGCCCGTCGTGGGCGAGCGCTACTCGCACGGACGTGCCGTGCCCGACCGGCAACGACATCGACCCTGCGGGAGCCCCGGTCCCGGCGAGCGCGGCGGGGACCGCCGGCCGGGAAGAGAGCAGGTCGTTGCGGGAGAGGACGACGGCGAAACTGCGGTTCGACCGGTTCTCGATCTCGATGACGGTCAGACCGCCGTGGTCGGCCACGGCGTAGACGCGCTCCACGGCATCGCCTCCGGGCACTCGGACCGCCGTCTCGACCACCGGGGCACCGAGCAGCCGATGCTGCCGCACCGCCGAGGCCCCGGCGCCTGGATGGTGCCAGCGATCCTCGGCCACGACCGCCCACGACAGCGTCGCGCCGCCGTCGTGCGGCGTGACCGAACCGTCCGGCCCGACGGCGCCCCGCCACTCGCCGCCCAGCACGCCGATCGTGGTCATCGTCGCCGCCCGTTCACTCACGACCGATCCGTTCGGCCTTGCGATCCCGACTCATCAGGGCGACGAGCGCGTCACGTGCCGTCCCGCCCCGATGACAGACCTCGACGACCTGTTCGGCGATGGGCATCTCCACCCCGCAACGAGCGGCGAGCGCTACGACCGACGGCGAGCTCTTGACGCCTTCGGCCACCATCCGCATCTCCCCGACGACCTCAGCGATGGTTCGCCCCCGACCGAGTTCGAATCCGACGGTGTTGTTCCGGCTCTGGCGCGACGAGCAGGTGGCGATCAGGTCGCCCATCCCGGCGAGGCCGGCGAAGGTGAGCGGGTCACCCCCGAGGGCTGCGCCGAGCCGACTCATCTCGGCGAGGCCGCGCGTGATGATCGTCGCCCGGGTGTTGTCACCGAACCCCATCCCTTCCGCCATTCCGGCGGCGATGGCGATCACGTTCTTCACGACGCCGGACACCTCGCAGCCGACCAGGTCGGCGTTGGTGTAGACGCGGAGGCGGTCGGTGGAGAAGATGCGCTGCAGTTCGGTTGCGATGATGTCGTCATCGACGGCCACGACCGAGGCTGCGGGCTGGCCGCTCAGGATCTCCTTGGCCAAGTTCGGGCCGGTGAGCACCGCCACCGGGTGCCCGGGAAGCTCCTCGACCACCACCTCGCTCATTCGCTTCAAGGTGCCCTGCTCGAGACCTTTCGAGAGGCTCACCACCGGCACCCAGGGCCGCACGTGCGGTGCCGCTTCGGCCAGCACTGCCCGGAAGCCGTGGGACGGCACCCCCATCACCACGACGTCGGCGCCGACCACCGCATCCTCCAGCGATGCGGTCGCACGCAGGGCGTCGGGCAGCTCGAAGCCGGGCAGATACGCCTCGTTGCGATGCGTGCGATCGATCGCCTCGGCGAGTTCCCGCCGCCGCGCCCACAGCACCGTGGGCGTGTTGACCGCTGCGAGCGCCGCGACCGTGGTTCCCCACGAGCCCGCCCCGATGACCGCAACCCGTATCGCCATGGCGGCGAGGTTAGGCCGACCGTCCCGTCCGTTCGCCCTTGCCCGTAGGCTCACCGCGTGACCGCCGCGGTCCTGATACCGGTCAAGGACTTCCGTCAAGCGAAAGGGCGCCTCGCCGGTGCGCTGAGCGCGACCGAACGTGCGGCGCTCGCCCGGGCCATGGCATCGGCGGTGGTTCGGGCTGCGGCGCCGTTGCCGACCTTCGTCGTCTGCGACGACGACGACGTCGCCACATGGGCCGCCGCTGCCGGCGCGGCCGTGTTGTGGCGACCCGGGTTGGGGCTCAACGGCGCCGTCACCGACGGCGTGTCCGAACTCGCAACGGCCGGCTTCGAGCGAGTGCTCGTTGCGCACAGCGACCTGCCCTTGGCCTCGCAGCTCGCCCGCCTCGCTCCTCTTCCCGGCATCACCCTCGTCCCCGACCGGCGCGACGACGGCACCAACGTCGTGTGCGTTCCGGCGGGGTCGGCGTTCACCTTCGCCTACGGGCCGGGGTCCTTCCGGCGCCACCTCGCCAGCGCCCGTGCGCTCCGCGTCGCCATCCGGGTGGTGCGCGATCCCCATCTCGGTTGGGACGTCGACGTCCCAGCCGACCTCGACCACCCGGCGCTCCAAGGAGGCATGCCATCGATCCCAACGAGCCCGGGCAACCGGGCATGACCACCACCGACCCGACGCTCGCCAAGGACCTCGCCGTCCCGTCGAGTGCGCTGGCGATCGGCGCCCACCCCGACGACGTCGAATTCGGGTGCGGCGGCACCCTTGCGAAGTGGGCCACCGCCGGCTGTGTCGTGCACCATCTGGTGCTCACCGACGGCTCGAAGGGCACCTGGGACCCAAAGGCCGACACCTCGGCGCTCGTGCTCACGCGACAGGCCGAGCAGCGTGCCGCGGCCCGAGCGCTCGGCGCCACGGGCGAGGTGGTATTCCTCGGTTGGCCGGACGGCGAGCTCGACAGCGGCCTGCGCCAACGGTGGCAAGTCGCCTACTGGATCCGGGCGCTTCGTCCGCAGGTCGTGCTCGGGCACGACCCATGGAAGCGGTACCGGCTGCATCCCGACCACCGCCACGCCGGTCTCCTCGCCTGCGACGGCATCGTCGCCGCCCGCGATCCACACTTCTTCCCCGAACAGGGCGTCGCGCCGCATCGGCCATCAACACTCCTGCTCTGGGAGGCCGACACGGTGCACCACGCCGAGGACGTATCGGCCTTCGTCGACGTAAAGCTGATGGCCATCGAGGCCCACGCCAGCCAGTTCGAGTCGACGATGGGCGCGCTCGACGAGGCGGGCTTAGGAGCGTTCCGCGCTCGGATCCGCTCCCGACTCGCCGAGCTCGGCGCGCTCGCCGGTTGCGCTGCGGCGGAGGTCTTCGCCCGGATCGACCGCATCTGATCCGGGACGCGAGTGAGGGGGCCCGTCAGGCCCCCTCATTCGATCGTCCGACCCCAGCGGGCCGATACGTCAGGCCTTCTTCGCCGCCTTCTTCGCCGGAGCAGCGGCCTTCTTCGCCGGAGCAGCGGCCTTCTTCGCCGCCGGAGCCGCCTTCTTCGCGGGTGCAGCGGCCTTCTTCGCCGCCGGTGCCGCCTTCTTCGCGGGTGCAGCGGCCTTCTTCGCCGCCGGTGCCGCCTTCTTCGCTGCTGCCACGGTTCTCCTTCCAGGTGGGGTCGTGTCCCGACGGCAGAGCCGGCCCGGGACTTGGATCAGCGACCGTCGCTGATCCGCTTCGCAGTCGACCCCGGCCTCGGCGCCGCCTGCGGCTCCGGCGATCGCTCGCCGGCACTTCGAGAGCGTGTTCCGGTTGCGGGATTTCTCCCCGGCCCGACGAGCACGTTCCATTGCGACTGCGGATGCGAGCCGTTCGTTGACCTGATCGGTCGATTCCGCTTGCCAATGAGACAACGCCGAAGCGCGCAGGTCAAGCACCATTGTCGTTGCGTACGCAACGACAATGGTGCTTGCGCGCGTTCGAGGGCGACCAGCGCTCTTCACCGGGACAAAATGACGTCGTGTCACCCTCGACGTTGCGGCGCATCGCTGGCGCAGACGGCTGCCCGAAGGGTTGGACCGTTGCGTCCGACAGCGGCATCGTCGTCACGTCGTCGTTACCGCACAGGGACTTCGACATCCTCGGCATCGACATGCCCATCGGGCTGCCGGATTCCTGGGGTCGTTGCGCCGACGATCAGGCTCGTGCGTTCCTTCCTGCCGCGCGTCGCAGCTCGGTGTTCCCGACGCTGCCCCGCCCGTTGCTCGGTGAACGCAGCTACGCCGCCGCCAACGCAGCGAGCAAGCTCCGGTACGGACGCGGCGTGTCGATCCAGTCGTGGTCCCTCGCCCCCAAGATCCGCGACCTGGACGTGCTCGCCCGTACGCCTGGCGCACCCACGCTGCTCGAGATCCACCCGGAGTGCTCCTTTTGGGCCATGACCGGCGAGTTGCTGCCACCCAAGCGCACCAGGGCGGGCGTCGACGCACGGCGCCGTGCGATCGAGTCCTGGTACGAAGGGGAAGTCCCCGATCGACTACCCGGCGCCGCCGCCGATGACATCGTCGATGCCGTCGCCGTCCTGTGGAGCGCACGCCGCTTCGCCGCCGGCGAACACCTCGTGCTCGGAGACGGTTCGGCCGACCGCTTCGGCGTGCCGATGCGAATCGTCGTCTGAGCAGAACTTGGCGATCCTGCCGGCGACCGACGCCATCTCCTCGTCCGACGCGTACCGCTGACGGGGCCAGAAGAACCCGCGCAGGCCGTCACCTCGGCGCCGGGGCACGACGTGCACGTGGAGGTGCGCCACGCTCTGACTCACCACGTTGTTCATCGCAACGAAACTCCCTGGCGCTTCGAGCGCCTGCGGAACCACCTTCGCAAGCCGGCGAACACGTTCGAACAGTGGCCCGACCTCGTCGGCACGCAGCTCAGGCAGCGTCACGACGTGCCGCCGGGGAACCACCAACACATGCCCGGGGAACAGCGGGGAGCGGTCGAGGAACGCGACGGCGACCTCGTCGTCGAGCACCCGGTGCGCCGGTGCGAGCCCGGCCACGATCTCGCAGAAGGCGCATACCGTCACGAGACCTAGGGTGCACGGCGTGACGGCCACCGGCAACTGGCACCAGCTCGCTCGAGGCGTATCCCTCCCGTTCGACCCGGCGCTCGTCGTGCCCGAACTCGTCGAGGTCGAGCTGCCCGAACGGCGCTCCGAACCGGTTGCCGACATCCGCTCTGCGGCCGAAGCTGCTGTTGTGCAACGGCTCGGCTCGGCGATCGGGCCGGGCACGACGGTGGCCGTGGGCGCGGGCAGCCGGGGCCTCACCGGCCGAGTGGACCTCGTGGCCGGTGCCGTCGCCGGTGTGCGGCGATTGGGCGGAACGCCGTTCGTCGTCCCGGCGATGGGGAGCCACGGCGGAGGAACGGCGGCCGGCCAGCGCGAGGTGCTCGCCGGGTACGGCATCACCGAGGCCTCGGTGGGTGCCGAGGTCCGCTCGACGATGGAGACCGTCGAGGTCGCCCGAACCCCGAGCGGGATGCCCCTGTTCCTCGACCGCCACGCCGCCGGCGCCGATCGCATCCTGCCGGTCAACCGTGTGAAGCCCCACACCTGTTTCGTCGGTCCCATCGAGTCCGGGCTCACCAAGATGGCGGTGGTCGGCTTCGGCAAGCAGCCCGGCGCGGCCCAGATCCACTCCTGCGGTCCCGTCGACATGCGCGACCGACTCCTCGACGGCATCGCTGCGCTTCGAGCCACCGGGCGGCTCGGCGGAGGGTTGGCGTCGGTCGAGTCCGGTGCGGGCGCAGTGGTGCGCGTCGATGCGCTCGACGCCTGCGAGATCGGGAGCGCTGCCGAAGAGGAACTCACGTCGATCGCGAAGGGCTTCGTGCCCCCCCTGCCGTTCGCAACGATCGACGTCCTCGTGGTCGAACGGATCGGCAAGGACATCTCCGGCGTCGGGATCGACCCGAACGTCACCGGGCGGTACCGGATCCACGGCCTTCCCGACGCGACGACACCCTCCGTTGCAGCGGTCGTCGCACTCGGGCTCACCCCGGACAGCCACGGCAATGCGATGGGTCTCGGGCTCGTCGACTTCATCCCGGCTGCACTCGCCAACGTCGTGGACTGGGACGCGTTCTGGTTCAACGCCTTCACGGCCGGTCCTGCGGGTGTGCAGCGTGCGAAAGTGCCGATGATCCTCCCCGACGACGACTCGGCGATCCGAGCGGCCGTGGCGATGTGCGGGCAGCCCGCCGGCACGGTCGTACGAATGGTTCGGGTCCGCTCGACGCTGCATCTGTCCCAGATATGGGTGAGCGCACCGCTGCTCGCGGAGTTGCCGTCGGATGCGGTCGTCCACCGCTGAGGGCGACCGAGGCCACGTCTACACTTCGGCAACGACCCACTGCCCGACCACGAAGGGGACCCTGTGCGCACGAGGTTGATCGCTGCTGTGACCTTGTCCGGAGCCCTGCTCGCAACCGCCGCCGCTTGTGGCGACGATTCGAGCAGCACTGCGACCACCAAGGCGAGCGGTGGTGGCAGCGCCGATGTGAAGGGCTTCAAGCCGATCAAGGCTGACACGCTCACCATCGTCACGAGCCTCCCCGGACCCGGTTTCTGGGACGGCAGCGAGGACGACGTCACCAAGCTCAACGCCGGCTTCGAGTACGAAATGGCCAAGGCCCTGCAGGCCAAGCTCGGCTTGAAGAACCTCGAAGTCCGCAACGAGAGCTTCGACGCCCTCGTCGCTGGCCAGGCCGGGAAGTTCGACCTCGCGCTGTCACAGGTGACGATCACCGACGAGCGCAAGAAGGTCGTCGACTTCACCGACGCCTACTGGGAGTCCGATCAGGGTGTGCTGGCCAAGGCCGACAAGAAGGTCGCCTCGCTCGACGACGCGAAGAAACTCAACTGGGGCGTGCAGACCGGCACGACGGGCCTCGACTTCGTCGAGAAGACGATCAAGCCGGCCAAGGCGCCGCAGGTGTACCAGAACCTCGCCGATGCCTTCACCGCCCTCAGCGCCGGGCAGATCGACGCCGTCATGATGGACACCGCCATCGTGCTCGGTGAGGCCGGTCGCTCGGGAGGCAAGCTCGCCGTGGTCGCACAGTTCAAGACCGGTGAGCAGTACGGCGGGATCATCCCCAAGGGCAACCCGCAGGCCAACAAGGACGTGATCAACGGGCTGATCAACGGGCTGAAGAGCGACGGTTCGCTGGCCAAGTTCGCCACCAAGAACCTCGGTGGCGATCCCACCAAGGTTCCGGTCATCGCGGTCAAGTGACCGGTCGGAGCCGATGACCGGCCTGGTCTCCACGGGGCCCGCCGCCGAACGGCGGCGGGCCCCGGCCGTTCGGACCCGCCTGCGCGCCTCGGTGGTGGCCGTCGTGGCCGCCATCACGGTGTGGGCCGTCCTGGCCGCGCTGCTGTGGGGCTTCGACCGCAGCCTCGGCACCAACGGCTGGGAGACCGTCGCCGCGCGCGCCGTACTGCTGGTGCTGGCGCTGGCCGGGCTCGCCGTGCCGGTCTCTGCATTGCAGGCGTTGCGGGCATCGCTGGCGGCGCGCCGCCTCGCTGCGTCCGGCGACGCCGTCGAGGCCCGGGTCGCCGGTGATCGCGCCTCGAACTGGCTGTGGTACGTCGTCGGCTTCTCGATCACCGCGTTGGTGGTCGGGGGCGTGTCGGCCGTGCTCACCGCCGGGGTCCGTGCCGTGTTCTTCGACTGGCGGGTGTTCGGGCTGTCGTGGCCGGCGCTGTTCGACGCGTTCTGGCTCAACATCCGGCTGTTCCTCGTGGCCGAACTGTTCGTCCTCGTCTGGGGCCTGGTCGTCGCCGTCGCCCGGATGATGCCGGGCAAAGCCGGCCGTCCCGTGCGCTTCCTGTCGATCGTCTACACCGACTTGTTCCGAGGCATGCCGGCGGTGCTCGTGATCTTCCTGGTGGTGTTCGGCCTTGCGATCGCCGACCTGCCGCTGATCTCCGACCTCAGCCGTGAGCAGCAACGGTTCTGGCTGCCAGTCCTCGCCCTCACCCTCGTCTACGGGGCGTACGTGGCCGAGGTGTACCGCTCGGGGCTCGAGTCGATCCACTGGAGTCAGACCGCGGCGGCCCGCTCGCTCGGGCTCAGCTTCCCGCAGACGTTGCGGTTCGTCGTGGTACCCCAGGCGGTGCGCCGGGTCATCCCGCCGTTGCTCAACGACTTCATCGGCCTACAGAAGGACACGGCGTTGCTCGCCTTCGTCGGGGTGCTCGAGGTGTTCAACACCTCGAGCGTGCAACGATCCCGTTACTTCAACATGACACCGGTGGTCGCCGCGGGCGTGCTGTTCGTGATCGTCACCATCCCGTTGGCCCGGCTTACCGACTGGCTGATCAAGCGAGACCAGGGCCGGATGCGGGCGGGGGGCTGAGCCGGATGTCGTTCCTCCAGTTGCGCAACGTGCACAAGCAGTTCGGCACCAACCGGGTGCTGCGCGGCATCGATCTTGCCGTCGAGGAGCACCAGGTGGTGTGCCTCATCGGGCCGTCGGGATGCGGCAAATCCACGTTGCTGCGCTGCGTCAACGCGCTCGAGGCGATCGATGACGGCGAGATCATCCTCGACGGCGAGCGGGTGTCGGGCCCCGGAGTCGACGTCAACGCCCTGCGCCAGGACGTCGGCATCGTGTTCCAGAGCTTCAACTTGTTCCCGCACATGACCGTGCTCCGCAACGTCACCCTGGCGCCGGTGAAGGTGCTCGGGATGCCCAGGGCCGAGGCAGAGGAGCGGGCCATGGCGCTGCTCACCCGGATCGGGTTGGACCACAAGGCCGCCGAGTACCCCGATCGGCTTTCCGGCGGCCAGCAGCAGCGGGTGGCCATCGTGCGGGCCCTGGCCATGGGCCCGCGGGTGATGCTGTTCGACGAGGTCACCTCCGCGCTCGACCCCGAGCTGGTGTCGGAGGTGCTGGGCATGGTGCGCGAGCTCGCCTCGGAGGGGATGACGATGCTGCTCGCCACCCACGAGATGGGCTTCGCCAAGGAGGTCGCCTCGACGGTGTGCTTCCTCTACGAAGGCGTCGTCCACGAGTCCGGGCCCCCGGAGCGGATCTTCGGCGACCCGATCGAGGACCGCACCCGGCAGTTCCTCCGCTCGATCATCGACGCCGGCCGGCTGTAGGGCTCGGTCCCCCGCACCCCGATCCCTCACTGTTCACCTGCTTGTGACCGATGGTGCCAGCAGGCACCTGGGATCGGGTGCTACGAAACCTCCCACGTGTCCGATCCCCTTGGAGCTGCCGTGAGCGTTCGCCTCCAGACCGCCACCACCCGAGCGGGCGATTCCGGTGACGTCGAACGGGTCCGCACCTGCGTCGTGCTGGACACCAGCGTGCTGGTCGCCGACCCGTCGTGCCTGGCCAGTTACGGCGGGTGCGACGTCGTCGTACCGCTCATCGTCGTCGAAGAACTCGACAAGCTGAAGAGCCGTCAGGACGATGCCGGCCGGGCTGCTCGCCACGCCCTGCGGACCCTGGAGGACCTACGCGTCGGCGCCGGGGGTTCGCTGAACCACCCGGTGCCGATCCCCGGTGACCGGCTCGGTGGCACCGTGCGTATCGAACTGAACGGCGTGCTCGGGCACCTGCTCGCCGAGCACGGCCTCGATCCGGCCCGACCCGACAACCGCATCATCGGCGCCGCGCTCGGCCAGGCCCAGGACCGAACGACGGTCGTGATCTCCAACGACGCCGCGCTGCGCATCAAGGCGGGTCATCTCGGCGTCGACGCCGACGAGCATCGGCCGGTCGGCCGGTCGATGGCGACCCGCCCGGCCGGCTGGCTCACCCTCGACGCCGACCCTGGCGACGTCGAGCGGTTGTATGCCACCGGGCGTCTCGATGAGCTCGCCGACGGACCCGCGATCTCTGAGCTCCCCTGCAACACCTTCGCCGTCGTCCGCAGCGGCTCCCGTTCGGCCCTGGCCCGACGGTCCGACGAGGGACTGGCACTGCTGACGTCGACGTCCCCGGAGGCCTGGGGGTTGCGCTCACGATCCAAGGAACAGCGCTTCGCGTTGGAACTGCTGCTCGACCCCGACGTGAGCGTGGTTGCGCTCGACGGGAGGGCCGGCACGGGCAAGACCGTCCTGGCCGTGGCCGCTGGCCTGGAGCAGGTGGTCGAAGCCCGCCGCTACGAACGACTGTCGATTTACCGCCCGCTCGTCCCCGTCGGACGGGCCGACGTCGGGTTCCTTCCGGGAGGCCTGGACGAGAAGCTCGACCCGTGGATGGCCGCCATCCACGATGCGGTCGTCGCGCTCACCGATCGGCGCTCGGCTCGCGACGCGCGCTCGTTGGTGGACGAACTCACGGCCCGGGGCGCGCTCTCCCTCGAGTCGGTCACGTTCCTGCGAGGACGCTCGCTGCACCGGCAGTTCACCATCGTCGACGAAGCGCAAAACCTGGAACCGACCACGCTCAAGACGATCCTCACCCGTATCGGCGAGGGCACCAAGATCGTGTTCACCGGGGACACCAGCCAGATCGACGCTCCCTACGTCGGCGAATCCAACAACGCCCTCGCCGTGTTGATCGACGCCTTCAGCGGCCAGTCCTGCTTCGGCCACGTGACCCTGAACGCCTGCGAACGCAGTGAGGTCGCGAGGATCGCTGCCGAGCTCCTCTGAGGCGACCCCGGTCGCTGGTACCGGAAGCCCAGTTCTTACGTGCTAAATCGCATTTACACCGAGGCCGCGATGAATTAGCATTGAATCCGAGCAGCGGGGCCCAACCCCTTCCGACCCCGCCGCTCCTCCAATCTCCCTTCCCGAGGACGTTGAGGTCGAAGAATGCTCGCCATCGAAGCCGTCCTGCCGCGCCCCACCGCCGATTGGCGCGACACTGCCGCCTGCAAAGGCCAGACCAACCTGTTCTTCCCGCCCCGGGCGGAACGCCCCCAGGCGCGGGTCCGGCGTGAGGCCCAGGCCCGGATGCTCTGCGCGTCCTGCTCGGTCGCCGCCCAGTGTCGCTCGTTCGCCCGGGACCAGCGGGAGTACGGCTTCTGGGGTGGCGAGTCGGAAGAAGAGCGCCACCTCGCCGGCTACACCGTCGCCGCTCCGATCGGTGTACGGGCCCGGCAGTCCCACGCCCTCACCGCCTGAGCGTCACCCCCCTTCGCCGCGCACCCCCGGCGTAGCGTCGCGGTCGGTGCAGTACGAACCCTTGGCCGTGGTCGACGTCGAAACGACCGGCCTTCGACCTGATCGCGACCGTGTCCTGCAGGTCGCTGTCGTGCTGCGGTCGGCCGCAGGCGTCACGGAGCGTCAGTGGGTCTCGTTGGTGCGGCCACGATGGGGACGGCTCGCCCGTCTCGGCCCGACCGGGATCCACGGGATCACCCACCCGTCGCTACGCCATGCGCCCCGTCGGCCGCAGGTGCGCCAGGAACTTGGTGGGCTCCTCGCGGGCCGGATCGTCGTCGCCCACAACCTGCCGTTCGACTGGTCCTTCGTCCGCCGCCTCCTCGGGCCGGGAATTGAAGTACCTCTCCGTGGCCTGTGCACCCTCGAGTTGGCGCGGACCGTGGAGCCCGACCATCCAGAGGGCCACTCGCTCGGGGCCCTGTGCCGTCGGTACGGCATCGACCAGGGCCGACCGCACGACGCACTCGACGACGCCCGAGCCACGAGCGAGTTGCTCGACCGCTTGCTCGAACAGCTCCCGGATCCGCCGCTGGTCCCGCTCGTTCAGCGATAAGCGGCGAGCACGGAGGTCGCCGTGCGTACACCAAGGTCGCACCACCGCTCGGGCGCCACGACCTCGGCGTCGGGCCCGAGTTGCACGAGCAGCCGACCCAGCCAGCGTTCGCTCGTCACCGGAAGCCGAACCCGGAGCCTCCCGCCGCCGAGGGCTTCGACGGAACGGACCGGATAACGGCCCGCCACCCACGCCGCCTCGGACGACAGGACCAATTCAGCTTCCGGGAGTTCGACGTCGTCGAACCATCCATCGGTAAGCGGCTCGATGGGCTCGACCTCGACCCGTTCACCGGTCGGTTCCGCTGCTTCCATTCGATCGACCCGGAACGTCCGGCGTGCCTGTGCGAGCGCGCACTCCGCCACGACGTACCAGGCGCCCTCGCGGACCAGCACGGCCCGCGGGGTGATCAACCGCTCGGTGCGGCGATCGTCGCCGCTGCGATAGACGACCGCAAGGCGTTCACCACGCTCGACAGCATCGGTGACGACATCGAGCAACGCAGGCCGCTCGACGGCGACGCTCACCACCGCACGAGCGCCGAGCACCGCTTCGAGCTTGCGCAGCGCCCGGGCCAGGGGCCCGTCGGGATCCGCTCCCGGAAGCGCCAAGGCGGCATGAGCGGCGGCGACCACCGAGAACGCCTCCTGGGCCGTCAACCGCAACGGCCTCCGGAACAGGCGTGGGACTCCGACGTGCACCCGCCCGTCCTCGACGTAGATGTCGATCATCTCGTCGATGTACGGCGGGAGCCCGCACATCGACGCCACTTCGAGATCGGCGACCACGTGTTCGGGTCGCATGCCGAAGCGCTGGGCCACCTCGTCAACGGTTGCGCCGCCACGTTCCATGAGCCACGGCAGGATGGCGAGGAGGTGATGCAACCGTTGCTGGGTCGGCCTCGGCCCCCGACGGCCGCTCATTCGATCGCCTCCAACCAGCCGACTACCTCGGCGCGCACCTCGGGGGGCTCGAGCACCTCGGCGTGCTCGAGCATCCCGAGCACCCAAGACCGGAAGGCCGACCGGTTCGTGCAGGGCACCCGCACCAGCACGGTACCGTCGGCCTGCCGGGCGACGACTCGTTCGGGGCCCAATTCGGCCACCACCCGTCGCGCCCAGGCCGAGTCGATGCGGACCACGGCCTCGGTGGGATCGTCACCGACGCCACCGATGGCCTTCATGTCCGTCGCCAGCGCCCCCGATGGGTCGAAGCCGTCGGGGACCTCGAACGATCCGGCGTCGCCGATCTCGACATCCCCTTCGACCCGATCGACCCGGAAGACCCGCTGCTCGCCGTGCGAATGGTCGTAGCCGACGAGGTACCAATTCCCGCCCCGGGACAACAACCCCAGCGGATCGACCCGCCGGGCCCGCCCCCGGTACGAGAACGACACCGAGCAACGGGCTGCGTGTGCGGCGAAGAGCCCAGCAAGCGCCGGCATCGACGGGAGGACCGCGGCGGCCGTCGCCACCGGGTTCGTCGACCCGGCGCCGGGCGGCTCGGGAGCGAGCTTGCGCAGCGCGTCGTCCCCCCAGTCGACCCCCAGATGCACCGTCGCCATCGCCAACTGCAGCGCCCGCTTCTCGTCGTCGCTCAGCCCCAAGTCGCCGAGTTCGTAGGCGGACCGGTCGATCCGATATCCGGTGCCGCCGTCCGCGAGGTAGGTCTGCTCGATCACGACGCCCTCGGCACGCAGGGCTGCCTTGTCCCGCTCGAACGCCGCCCGCCGAGCGGTCGGATCGGCGGGGTACTGCCCCGAGAGCTCGTGGACGATCCGGTCCTGCGAGAGCGGCTCGCGAGTCTCGAGGAGCAGGGCAAGCAGATTCGTGATCCGCTCGAGCGGGTCCACCGGCATGGCGCGCCCGCTCGGCGATCAGGCCGAGGCCCGGCTCTCGGCGATCACCCGGTGCATCGCCGACACGATGTCGCCTGCCCCCGAACCCGGCGTCAGGACGGCGGCCACGCCGAGTTCGGCAAGCTTGGCGATGTCCTGATCGGGCACGATCCCTCCGACGACGACCGGTATGTCGACACCCAAGGCGCGCACCGCTTCGACGACCTTCGGCGCGAGCGTCATGTGCGCCCCCGACAGCATCGACAGCCCGATGGCGTCGACGTCTTCGTCGACGGCAGCGGCGGCCACCTTGCTCGGCGTCTGGAACAGCCCGGTGTAGATCACCTCGAACCCGGCGTCCCGAAGGATTCGGGCCACGACCTTGACCCCTCGGTCGTGGCCGTCGAGGCCGACCTTTGCAACGAGGATGCGATCTGCCATCACTTGCTCCCGTAGTCGTAGAAGCCCCGGCCGGCCTTGCGCCCGAGGAGCCCGGCCTCGACCATGCGGCTCAACAGCGGCGGGGGTGAGTAGAGCGGTTCCTTGAACTCGGTGTACAGGCTCTCGGCCACGGCCATCGTGGTGTCGAGCCCGATGAGGTCGGCGAGGCGCAACGGGCCCATGGGGTGGTTGCACCCCTCGACCATGCCGGTATCGATGTCGTCCGCCGACGCGAAGCCGGATTCGAACATGCGGATCGCCGACAGGATGTACGGGATCAACAACGCGTTGACCACGAACCCGGCGCGGTCCTGGCTGCGGATCACCCGCTTGTGCAGCACGTCGACGGCAAAGCCCTCGGCAGCCGCCGTGGTCGCGGGCGCCGTCAGCAGCGACGTCACCAGCTCGACGAGGCGAAGCACGGGGACCGGGTTGAAGAAGTGGATGCCGATCACCTGCTCGGGGCGTTTGGTGGCCATGCCGAGCTTCATGATCGGGATCGAGGAGGTGTTCGAGGCGAGGATCGCCGAGGGGTCGGTGACGGCCCGGTCCAACGCGGCGAACACCGAGGTCTTCAGCTTCTCGTCCTCGATCACGGCTTCGACGACGAGCTGGCGGTCGGCGAGGTCGCCGAAGTCGGTGGTGAAGTGCAATCTCGCCAGCGCTGCGTCACGAGCGCCCTCGTCGAGCTTGCCGGCCCGCACGCCTCGGTCGAGGCTCGTGGACAGCCGCTTCATCCCGGCCTCGCAGGCCGCCGCGTCGATCTCCCGCACGAGCACGTCGAGCCCTGCCCGGGCGCACACCTCGGCGATCCCGGAACCCATCAGCCCACAGCCGACCACCCCGACACGTTCGATCGTCGTCATCGATCCTCCGTTCGGGCCGGTCACGCTGCGGTGAACGCCAGGTCGAGCTTCTTCAGACCCCGCAACATGAAGCTGGGGTGATACTCGAAGTCGTTGGTCTCGAGCAGCCGGAGCGTATCGAGGCGCCGCGCCAGACGTTCGAAGGCCGCCACCATCTCCACGCGCGACAGCGGCGCCCCCAGACAGAAGTGGATGCCCTTGCCGAACGCCAAGTGATCCTTGAGCTCCGGCCGATCCGGATCGAACGCGTCGGGATCGCCGGAGAACACCTTCGCGTCGCGGTTCGCGGCCGAATAGACGAGCATGACTCGGGCCCCCTTGGGCACCGGGCAGCCGTCGATGCTCACGCCTTCGGCGGTGACCTTGCGGAACATTCCCTGCGTCGGAGTGGCGAGGCGGAGCACCTCTTCGGTGACCAACGGCGCGCGGCCCGCAGGATCGGCCTTGAGCTTGGCCCACTGGTCAGGGTGCTGGGCGAGCAACCGCACGCCCTCGGTGAGCGCCTTCGTCGTCGTCTCGTTCCCGGCCACCAGCAGCTGCTGGATGATCGACAGCATCTCGGCCATCGTCAGGGACCGCTTCTGGCCTTCCGCGCCGGGGTCGTCGATGACCGAACCGACGAGGTCGCTCATCAGATCGCCGGCGGGTGCGACCCGGCGACGCTCGAGTTCCTCGGCGAAGTAGTGCTGGAACTCCACCACCCCTCGGGCGGCCTCCACCCGGCGGTCATCGGAGATCGACGCGCCGATGTCGGCGATCGAATCGTCGCTCCAGCGTTTGAAGTCGGCCAGACGGTCGGCCGGGACGTTGAGCACGTAGGCGATCGCCTCGATCGGCAACGGCACGGCGAAGCGGGGAACGAAGTCGATCTCGCCGCTCCGGCCGACGGAACCGAGCAGGTCGTCGATCAGGCGGTCGACGATCGCCTCGACCGGAGCTCGCAGCTCTGCGATGCGCCTCGGTGTGAAGTAGGGGGCGACCGTCCCCCGGAAGCGGGTGTGCCAGGGCGGGTCGATGGTGAGCATCGTCGGCACCCGGTCGTAGCCGTCGGCGTACACGGCACGAAGCCGGTCGATCACGTCGCCTTTCGGGGGCTCGCCGGCCGATCCGAACGCGTTCGAGAACGTGGCGGTGTCCCGTAACAACGGGAGCATGAGATCGTGCCGGGTCACCATGTAAATGTCGGTGCCCTCGACGTGGTGGACCGCCGGCCCGTCCTGCATCGCCCGGTAATAGGCGTGCGGGCACTGCTGGACGGTCGGCGAGAAGGGGTTGAAGCCCTCGAGGCTGATCTGGTCGGCCATGGTCCGACGATTCTCCCCCGCCAGGCCGACGAGCGACCAACTGCGAGGACGGCAGAGCGTCAACGCCCGTCGGCGAACTCCCCAGCCCCGAGGTCGTCGGCGGCCGTGAACGATCGGATCGTCATCGCATCGAGCAGCGAACGGCCCCGCTCGTTGCCCGGGTCGAAGCTCGCTGCGACGACCATCCCGGCGCACAGTTGCAGCATCGAGGCCCGGTAGTCGTCCTCGATCGCGCCGAGCCCGACGTCGATCCCGGCATCGACCAGCCGCCCGTGGTATCGCCGCAGCAGATGCCCCTCGTGAGCTCGACGATCCTCGACGGTCAGGTTCTGGGCACAGGCATAGGCGACGTCGAACGCGCCGGCGTATCTCGCCATCATCTGCCAATCGATCAGGCAGAGACGGTCGTCGCTGTCGAACAGCAGGTTGTCGGCCCGAGGGTCGTAGTGGATCACCGTGGTCCGGTCAGCCGTGGCAGCGACCCGGTCGTCGAGGTAGTCCGCCCAGCGGGGCTGCAGACGTTCCATCGCTGCGACCACGGCCGAGGGCACCCGACCATCGAAGGCGTCGCGGAACATCGGCAGCACCATCCCGATGTGATTGCCTGCGGCGCGGTAGTGCGGCACGTTCATCGCCGGTACCCAGTCGAGCACGCCGAGCGCAGGGGCGTTCCAGAAACGGGCATGCAAGCCGGCGAGCGCGTCCACGGTTCGCTCGGCATCGGCGATCGCGACCCCGACCACCTGATCGGGGATGCGTGCATCGGCGACCAGTTCGATCAGGAGCGCGAACGGCTCGCCACCCGGTGCGACCTCGGCGTGGTAGGCGGCGGGAACCCGGACCGGGAGGCTGCCGGCCAGGTCCCGGTAGAAGCGGACCTCCCGCTCGTAGAACCCGTAGGTGCGCGACACCTCCCGCTGGACCTCGTAGGGCGAGACCAGCTTGAGCACGAAGGCCGTCGGCAGTTCGGCCGGGCCGTTGTGCACGACGTCGACCCGGAGCACCTTTGCCAGCACGCCGGCGCCCTCGCCGAGGTCGGCGACGCTGCACGACTCCACCGGCACCCCGAGCACGCTTGCCAGCCATGCCGGGGACACCTCGTCGGCCGAGAGCGGGATGACGGCCACGAACTGACCTCAGGCCGGGACGCGCCGGTCGAGCACGCGCCGGGTGGCCTCGCCGAGCACCCGGCCCACCTCGAGCGGCGGCAGGGCGTCGAGATCGTCGTCGATCACCTCGACGCTGACCGGCGCCCGGTAGGGCAGCCGTGCGAGGAACCCGTCGAGGTCGAACTCCCCGTCGCCGGGCGCACAGCGGTAGTGCAGGCAGTCCTGGATGTAGTCGTCGAGCGTCGGGCGCATCGGACCGTCGTCGAACTGAATGGCGGTGACCAAGGCGGGGTCGAGTTCTTCGAGCGACGGCAGACCCCCGCCGCGGAACACGTGCCAGGAGTCGACGCACAGCCCGAACCCGTCGGGGCTGCCGGCCGCCTTCCACCACCGCACCGCCGTGGGTGCATCGGGCACATCGGTCGGCGGGAGGAACTCGAAGGCAAGGCGCAGGCCCCGCGCCGTCGCTGCTGCACAAAGCGCTGCGATGGCGGCCGCCCCTTCCTCGACGGCCATGCGCCGCTCGAACGGTGCGATGGTCTGGACATGCCGGGCACCGACGAAGGCGGCGAGGTCGAGCTGCTCGATCGACCATGGGACGTCGGCGAGCCGGGCGACCTCGACTTCGAGGATCTGCACCCCGTGATCCAACGCCACCTGCGTGAACCATGCGTCGTCACGCCCCGGATCGAGGCGGCGGAACGCCCCGGCGTTGAGGCCGACGCCGTGGAATCCACCGGCGGCAGCAGCGGCACAGCGTTCTTCCCAACGAGCGTTGCGAAGGCTGAACCAGGCGAGGATGAGTTCGTTAGTGTCGCCCACGTTCGACAGTCTGCCAGGGGGAAGGAACTCACCATGAGTGATCGGTTCGCAGGCAAGGTCGGGGTGGTCACGGGGGCGGCCAGTGGCCTCGGGGAAGCCACCGCGCGTCTGATGGTGGCTGAAGGGGGCCGCGTCGTTGTCGCCGACCTGCTCGACGAGCGTGGCCGTGCCGTGGCGGCATCCCTGGGGGACAAGGCCACCTTCGTCCACTGCGACGTGACCGACGAAGCCCAGGTGGCTGCGGCGATCGACGCCGCGACGAGCACGTTCGGCCGGATCGACGGCGTGTTCGCCAACGCCGGCATCGTCGGCGCGGCCGGTCCGATCGCCGAGACGGACATGGGCAACTACGACCGCACGATGGCCGTGTTGCTCCGCGGTGTGTTCATGACGGTCAAGCACGCCGCCCGGGCCTTGATCGCGCAGGGTCAGGGGGGCGCGATCGTGTGCACGTCCTCCGTCGCCGGGGTGCAGGGCGGCCTTGGCCCGCACGTCTACACCGTCGCCAAGACCGGGGTGATCGGGCTCGCCCGCGGGGCGGGGGCCGAGTTGGCGCAGCACGGCATCCGCGTGAACGCCGTCGCCCCCGGCTCGATCCCGACCGGCATGACGGCCCACGTGATGACGGGCAACGCCGACGACGTCGAGCGGGCGGCGGAAGCGATGGCCAAGACCTCGCCGCTCAAGCGGGCGCCACACGCCAACGACATCGCCGAAGCCGTCCTGTACCTGATGAGCGACGGCGGGTCGTACGTCAACGGACAGTGCATCGTGGTCGACGCCGGTGTCACCTCCGGCTCGGCGATGGCCCCGCGCTGGCGCGGTTCGGAGATGGTGGTCGCCCGCCCGACCTGAGCCAGCGGGCGCGGGCCGCTGACGTCGTCGAAGTCGGTCGGTTCAGCCTTGCTGCGCAGCGAGGATCGTCTCGGCGACGGCCTCGCTGCGCAGGAACGACCCGTCCTCGGCCAGCGGACCGAGCACGCGTCGTGCAACGGCATCGTCGATGCGGTCCATCCGCACGATCGCCGCCAACTCGGCGGCGAGCTCGTCGGGGCCGAGATCGCTCTCCTTCAACTCGGCCACCACTGCGTCGACGATCTTCGGTATTCCCATCACGTGGGCCGCTGCGGCGTTGAGTTCCCGGACGACTGCGAACACGTCTCCGAGCGCCGTGAAGTCGACGGCCACGATGTTCGGCACGATCGCTCGCGCTCGGATGCAGTCCTCCAGCCGGGCGCCGAGCACGGCGCGGGTGTTCACCTTGCGACCCTCGTCGGGGCTCGGCGCGCCCGACGGGCGCAGCCAGTGGTTCACGAGGAACAACGGTGCACTGGTTCCACCGCGGTTGGCCGCGCAGCTGAAGTCCTTTGGCGTCGGGAAGGTGTACGGCGTCTCCTGGAACTGCTCGAACGCCCCGAGCAGCCAGGGCAGTGCACCCCCGTGCTTCTCGCTGGTGACGATCACGCGGGCATCGGCGTCGATGAGTTCGGCCATGGTGCGGTCGGCGAGCGGCCGCGAACCGGTGAGCGACTCGCCGGGCACGTACACCATCGGCAGCAGACCGGATTCGGCCAGGATGCGTTCGGTGTCCTCCGGGAGGATGTAGTCCTCGAACATCAGATGGATCACCTCGCTCTGGTTCTGTTCGAGGAACCGGCGGATCTTGACGAGCTCGTCCACCGCCTTGGTGGCGCCGAGTTCGCAGGCGACGTGGCAGAAGTAGACGTCGCGAGCGTCCGGACGACCAGTGCCGGTCACCCCGCCGAGACGATCGAGGGCCGCGAGCCCATCCGCACCGAGCTGCTCGCGCAGCACGTCCTTGTCGGCACCGCCCAGGAAGTTGGTCCGGACCAACGCCTTGCCGGCAAGGCGGCCGTCCTCGAAGCCGTAGTAGGAGTCGAGCAGCAGCGCGCGCACCCCGGCACGCAACTGGTCGGTGATCGATTCGGTGTGCTCGGCGAAAAGGAAGCCGTCGGCCGTGTTCGACATGGCGTTGTGGCTGCCCGCGAAGGCCACGGTCCGCAAGGGCATCAGGCAGAGCTCGAGGCTGCCGTTGCAGGCGAAGGGGTTCTTCGGGGCGGGATCCGACCGACCGAGCAGGTACGCCACGGCGACGGTAGAGCCACCGACCACGAGCAGGATCGACGTCGCCACGGCACCGGCAGCCAACGCGAATGACCGACCCTGCCGGACGGGCCGGTCGACAGCAGCCGCCACCGGTCCGAGCAGCCCGAGCGCATGGGCGCCACCGACCGCAGCGAGGTAGATCAGCGCCAGGCCGGCGAGCGCCCCGAGCCACTCGAGGGTGCCCATCGGGTCACGGACCATCGACAGCCCGACACCACCGAGCACGGCCCAGCCCGCCATCCGCCAGATCCGGCGGTGCGCGCGACGAGCCATCCAGACGCGCACCGCTGCGACCCGCTCGGCAACCGTGGCCGGGCCGCTGCTGACCGCGACGGCCACGACGACCAGGCCGAACACCACCCAGAACGACCCGACGGCGTCGAGCGGCGCTGTGAAGGCGGCGACCGCCGCGGCGACCGCAGCCCGGCTCGATTCGGGGGCACGCAAGGACGCAGCCTCCGGTCCCGGGACCGAGAGGGCGAGCACGATCGCACCGGTGGCGGCGATGCCGATGCCCACCGCCCGCAGGGCCCGACGACGGTCTGCGGCGACGACGACGGCGAGGACCGCCACGCCGAGCGCGGCGGCGAGGGTGAACAACCACAGGTCGTCGAGCAACGTCACGACCGTAAAGGCCAGGTCCGCCCCACGGCTCTGCGTGAAGTTCAACGGCACCTTCAGCGCACTCTGCGGGATGCGAGCGGCGAGATCGGGGTTGATCGCTCGCAGTCCTTCTTGCACGGCGACGAGCGCCGCCGAGACGTCGAGTTCGGAACGTGAGGTGGAGCGAATACGCAGGACGTTGCGCGCCAACTGCACCCCGGCGTTTCGGACCTCCTGACGGACCAGGTCGGTGTCGAGTGCCGCGGTCAGCACCTGGACGACGAGCGGTTTCGCCGCTGTGAACACCTGGCCGACCGGGGCGAGGCGATTGGCGACCTCCTCGGCGATCGCCCGCCGAACCTCGGGCTTGTCGAGGGCGGCGACGACCCGATCGCCGAACCCCTCGGGGTCGGTGACCGACCGCGACGCCCACCACCCGAGGCTGCTCACGATCAGCAGGAGCGAGCAGACGACGACGAGGCTGCGCACGATCCACGGCCCGACCCGGACGGGGGCACGCACGGTCAGTCCCAGCGCACCGGCAGGCGGCGACGCCCCCACAGGAGGAACGGTTCGATCCGCTCCGTCGGGCCGTCGAGTCGCAGCGTGGGGAAGCGCCGCGCCAACTCGGGCAACAGGATCGCCGCTTCGAGGCGGCTTAGCGGCGCCCCCGGGCAGGCGTGGACCCCGAGGCCGAAGGCGAGGTGGGTCTTGCGGAGCTCGAAGGCGTCTCGGTCGAGCCGGAACTCATCGGGGTCGGGGAAGGCCTCCGGATCCCGGTTCGCGGCGGCGTACAGCATCATCACCTTCGCCCGCTCGGGCACGTCGACGCCGTGCTTGTGCACCGGGCAGGTGGTCGTGCGGAACAGCCCGAGCACCGGCGGGTCGTACCGCAGGCTTTCCTCGATCACCGTCTCGACGAGTGCGTCCGGGCCGGCGCAGAACTGCGCCCAGCGTTCCGGCACCTCGAGCAGCCGCCACACGGCGTTGACCACGAGCGAGGTGGTCGTCTCGTTGCCCCCGACGAGCAGTTGTCCGAGCATGACCAACAGCTCGTCGTCGGTGATCGGCCGGGGCGCGTCGAGCGCGTTGCGCACCAACGTCGACACGAGGTCGTCGGGCAGAGGGGCGCCGGCAGCGATCAGGTCTCGGCGGCGGGTCACCTCGGCCTGGAAGTACGCGTTGAGCGCCACCCGGGCCCGGTCGGACCGCTCCCGGTTCGGGCCGAGCCCGGACACCTGGTCGTCGCTCCACTGCTTGAACCGCTCGCGCTGGTCCTCGGGGACACCGAGGATGCGGGCGATGATGATCACCGGCAGCGGGAACCCGACGTCGTCGTGCAACTCGGCGCGCCGGTCGGCGTGGGACGCCATGTCGTCGAGCAGCTCGGTGGTCACCTCGCGCACGTCGTTCGCCCACCCGTTCACGGCCTTGGGGGCGAAGGCCTGGGCGATCAGGCGCCGGAACATCGTGTGCTCCGGCGGGTCCTGGAACATGGCTCCCTGGTTCGTGAAGTGCGGACCCTGCCCGTACTTGGACGAGTACGTCGCCACGTCGATCAGGCCGTCGCGAACGTCCGAATAGCGGCTCAAGCTGAAGAAGTCGAGGCCGTACCCGGCGAAGTGGTGGACCGGGCAGTCACGCACCAACGCCCCGTACGCCGGGGCCGGATCGTCGTAGACCGGGGCGACGAACGGGTCGTACGCGGTCACGCCGGCCGCCTAGGCCCGCAACGACGTGGGCCAGGCGACCGGACACTGCCGAGGGCCGCGCACCTGACCGCCCGCCCAGGTGACCTCGGCGCCCTCGACCAACTCGAACTCGGGGATGCGGGCCAGCCACTCCTCGATCGCCACCCGCAGTTCCATGCGCGCCAGGTTCGAGCCGGCGCACCGATGGATGCCGGCGCCGAAGGCCACGTGACGGTTGTGCTGGCGGTCGATGACCACCTCGTCGGGATGCTCGAACACCTCGGGGTCGCGGTTGGCCGCCGGGAAGTTGAGGATGATCCGGTCGCCTTCACCGATGTGCACCCCGGCGAAGTCGATGTCGGCATTGGCGACCCGGGCCATCGTGACCGGCGAGTAGGCCCGCAACAGCTCCTCCACCGCGGTGGGGACGAGTTCGGGCTCCGCGACGAGACGGCGACGATCCTCGGGGTGGGTGGCCAGGTGCCACAGCGACGAGCCGATGGAGGACCACGTGGTGTCGATGCCGGCGACGACGAGCAGGAAGCACGTGCCGATGATGTGCGCGGGCGAGACCGGCTCGCCGTCGACCTCGGCCGCCATGAGCTGGCTGATGAGGTCGTCGGTGGGCTCGGCGCGACGCTTCTCGATCTGACCGATGAGGAACTCGATCAGGCCCCGGCGAGCGGCCAGCCGGACGTCGATATCCGTCGCCCCGAGCTCGAGGATGCCGCGCACCCAGCCGACGAAGGTGTCGGCCATGTCGAGCGGGACACCGAGCATCTGACCGATGATCCGCACCGGGATCTGCTGGGCGTAATCGCTGGCGGCGTCAGCCTGACCGTGCTCGATGAAGCCGTTCACCAGGCGCCGACACAGATCACGGGTGATCGGCTCGTACATGTCGACCATGCGCGGGGAGAACGCCGGAAGGATGAGGCGGCGGGCCCAGGTGTGCTCGGGCGGGTCCGACGTGATCGGCGGTGCGCCCACCTGGTTGTAGGCACCGCTCGGATCGTCGACCGGCGGGAACACCGTCACCGAGCGGGACGAGAACGCCTCGGGCGCACGGGCGAAGGCGCACACGTCCTCGTAGCGGGTGGGCAGCCAGGAGCCGCCCATGCGGTCGGTGTGGGCAACCGGGCAGGCGCCGCGCAGCTCCGCCCAGATCGGGTACGGGTCGACCACGTACTGGTGGGCGAACAAGTCGTAGTCGGTCGCCCAGTCCTTCACCGGTTCCGTCGCCGTCATCGTCGGTCCTCCATTGCGCCGTTCCCATCTTCTCGCACCGCCCGACGATCCCGGGCAGCGCATCACCGGTCAGTGGCTGTGGCCGCAGCCGCCACCGTGGCTGCTCACGGCTCCGAGCGGTCCGTTCCCCTCGATCCCGGCGAACGGGCCGCACGGATGGTCCACCAACCAGACATGCAGCATCGGTGCCGTCGCCGCGAAGGTTCCCCGCGGGAAGCAGCTGCCGTTGCGCAGCACGCCGACCACCCGGCCGTTGGCGTCCCAGCACAGGTTCTGGTGGTCGTGCCACAGCGTCAGCGGGCCGCCCACCTCGGGCACATCGGCCATGGTCTTGCCGTTCTCGAGGATGTACATGCCCGACACAAGGGTCTTGGTCCGGTCGGCCTCCACCCGGAACACGATCGACTCGATGCGCTCCGGATCGAGTTCACGTCCGTCGCTCAGGTAGCCCCGGTTGACGAAGTGCTCGAAGCCCGTCGCGGCGTCGCCGATCGATCGATAGCCGGCCGCTTCGACGTCGGCGGTCGTCTTGAACCGCGCCAGCGCCGCCGTGGTGGTTTCGACCAGGGCTGCCGCCCGGGCGAGTTCTTGGCGGGTCGGTGGGCGGCTCGGCGCCACCTCGTGGTTGCCCGCTGCGCTCGACTCGACCGCCGCACCGGTCGACCCCGCTGCGCTCGCCCCGGCCGTGGTCGGGGAGGAATGGCTGTGCGCGGTGGTGACGCTCGGCGACCCGACCGGGCTCGAAGCATCGGCCGCGGCGTGGCCATCGGCATGGTCTGGGGCGCTGTGCTCATGGGCCATCGCCGATGCCGGTAGGGCGAGCGCAAGCGCACCGAGCGCAGCGAGTGGAACCATCGGACGAATCGCGCGCAGCCGTGCCACGGCGGCGAGTGCGGCCACGCCGGCTGCGAGTTCGAGGGCGACGCAGAGCAGGTCCTGCGCCCCGACGTCCTGGACGACGTCGAGGCCGTCGATCGCCTCGATCGCAACGACCCGGGTGAGGGCCCACACGCCGACCGTCAGCCCCGCCAGCGCAACGCCGAGGCCGGCGAGCTGGCGACCGGGGCGCGCCGCCGCGCCCACGGCCCATGCGATCTGGGCGGCGGCAGCGATGGCGAAGCCTGCGGCGAGCACCCCGTGCTCGGCGTGCTGACCGGCCGCCGAGGCGTGCACCAGCCCGGCGCCCGCCATCAGCGCCGCCGCAACTCGCAACCACACGCCGATGCGATCGAACTCGCTCATCGCAGCCTCCTCACGGGCGATCCCCGCCGAGATCGTAGGGTGCAGAGATGCGCTACGGCATCGCCTTCGCCAACACCATGCAGTGGGCCACCGGGCCCGGGGCGCTCGACGCCGCCCGGGCGGGGGAGGCCGCCGGATTCGAGTCGCTGTGGACCGTCGAACATGTCGTGTATCCGGACGCCTACGCGTCGTCCTACCCGTACTCGGCCGACGGCAAGATGCCCGCGATCCCGTCCACCCCGATCCCCGATCCGCTCGTGTGGCTCGCCTACGTCGCAGCGGTCACCTCGACGATCCGGCTCGCGACAGGGATCCTGATCCTCCCGCAACGCAACCCGGTCGTGCTGGCCAAGGAGGTCGCAACGCTCGATTCGCTGTCGGGGGGTCGAGTCGAACTCGGCATCGGGGTGGGCTGGCTGCGCGAGGAGTTCGACGCGCTCGGCGTGCCGTGGGAGCGGCGAGGCGCGCGCACCGACGACTACGTGGCCGCCATGCGGGCGCTGTGGGCGAGCGACGGCGCGTCCCACGCCGGGGAGTTCTCGTGGTTCACGCAGGTCTCGTCCAACCCCAAGCCGGCCCAGCGCTCGGTACCGATCGTGATCGGCGGCCACTCGCAGGCCGCGGCCGAGCGCGCCGGCCGGCTCGGGGACGGGTTCTTCCCGGGCAAGGGCAGCCCGGCCGAACTGGCGGCGTTGATGGCGGTCGTGCGCGAGCACGCCGAACGGGCCGGACGCGATCCGGGGGCGATCGAGTTGACCGCCGGCACCCCGGCGATCTTCGGCGGTGGCGACGTCGTCGGCGCCGTGGAGGAACTGGCCTCGATCGGGGTGAGCCGGATCATCGTCCCGGCGTTCCTGCTCATGAAGCCGACACCGTCCGAGGCGATGGCGGCGTTCGCCGAGCGGGTGATCGCCCCGACGGCCCACTGCTGAGCGGTCGTCGTGCGCCGCCCGACCCGCATCGAACCCGGCCCCGGTCAGGAGAGCGTCTGGGATTACCCGAGGCCCCCCGATCTCCGAGCGTGCCCCGCACGCGTCCGGGTCGTGCACCGTGGGGTGGTCGTGGCCGACACCGTCGAGGCGGTACGGGTATGTGAGACCTCGCACGCCCCGGCCTACTACCTCCCCCGCCGTGACATCACCCCCGGCGCGCTGCGGCCGTCGCCGGGGCGCTCGGTCTGCGAGTGGAAGGGCGTCGCCGTCTACTGGGCGGTCACCGCCGGCGACGAGGTCGTCGAACAGGCGGCGTGGAGCTACGAGGACCCGGTCGACGCGTTCTCGGCGATCCGTGGTCACGTGGCGTTCTACGCGCAGCGCGTCGAGGAGTGCTGGGTGGGCGACGAGCGGGTATCCCCGAACGGCGGCGATTTCTACGGCGGTTGGATCACCTCGGCCGTTGTCGGACCCTTCAAGGGCGACCCGGGGACGCAGTGGTGGTGAGCGGCGCGCTCGACGGCATCGTCGTGCTGGACGTGACCACGGCCCGCTCCGGGCCCACGTGTGTGCGCCAGCTCGCCGACCTGGGCGCCGACGTGATCCAGGTGTGCGACCCGAACCGGGCCCAGATCGGTGGCTCCGACGGCCACAACCTCCACCGGGGCAAGCGTTCGATCGTGCTCGACGTACGCAACCCGGCGGGCCGCGAGGCCTTCCTACGGCTGTGCGAGCGGGCCGACGTCGTGGTCGAGAACGGCAAGCCGGGAGCGGTCGACCGCATGGGGATCGGGCCGACGGTGGTGTTGGCACGCAATCCGAAGGTGATCTATGCGTCGATCTCGGGGTTCGGCCAGACCGGCCCGGCTGCCGAGCGAGCGGGCGTCGACCAGATCGCACAGGGCATGAGCGGCATCATGTCGGTGACCGGCCCGGCCGGAACCGGGCCGTGGCGCACCGGGATCGCGATCAGCGACACCGTCGCAGGCACCTTCCTGGCCCAAGCGGTCATCGCAGCGCTGTTCGCTCGCGAGCGGACCGGCCAGGGCCAGTGGGTGCACACGTCGTTGCTGGAGACGATGGTGAACCTCATGGACTTCCAGGCCTGCCGCTGGCTGTCCGACGGAGTGGTGCCCACCCAGGAAGGCAACGAGCACCCCACCTTCGTGCCGATGGGCTGCTACCGCACTGCGGACGGTTGGGTGAACGTCGCGCCGCTCACCCGGCTTGCGGCGTTCTTCGAGGCCATCGGCGCGCCCGAGGTCCTCGCCGACGAACGCTTTGCCTCCGGCGGCGCCCGGGTGCGGCACCGCGCCGAACTGAACGCCGCGATCGAAGCGGCCCTGCTGCGGCAGCCGACGGATCACTGGGTGTCGGTGCTCGCACCGATGGGCATCCCGGTCGGACCGGTGTACGGGATGGACGAGGTGTTCGCCGATCCGCAGGTGCAGCACCTCGGCCTCACCGCCGAGGTGGCCGGGCGAGCCGTGGTGCGTCATCCGGTCACCCTCACGGGGACGCCGACCGCGATCCAGGGCCCCCCGCCAACGCCGGGGGCGCACACCATCGAGGTGCTCGCCTGGGCCGGCTATGCCGCACCGGAGATCGAGGCGCTCCTCGGCCAGGGGGCTGCAGCGACCTCCAGCGCCTCGGGGGACTGGTTGTAGCGTCTCGGCATGGCCGTCCCTGCCGAGCGTGACGCTGCACTGGCCCTGCTGCCCGGTCTCGCCGAGGCCCATCGCCACCTGCACGCCGCCGTGTGGGACGGTTCGGTCCCGGCCCCGGTACTCGAACGCTGCCGACTGCGCATGGCTCAGTTGCTCGGCGCTCGATGCGCGCTCGACGAGCGCTCCGCTCCGGCTGTTGCGGCCGGCTTCGACGACGAGAACTCGGCCGTCGCACAGTGGCCGACCGATCCACGGCTCGACGATGGCGCTCGGGCCTGCCTGGCCTTCGCCGAGTTGTTCGTGATCGACCCGCACGCCATCGACGACTCGCAGGCCGCTGCGGTGGTGGCTGCGTACGGCGAGGCCGGCCTGGTCACGCTGACCACCGCCCTCGGCATCTGGGAGAACCAGCACCGCTTCGACAACGCACTCGGGCTGCTCGCCGGCTCGAGCCAGGAGGCCTGATGTCCACCACACCACGGGTCGGCTCGGCGGTGCCGGGCGCACCCACCCACCTGGGCACGGCGCGGGCCCACACGCCCGAGCTGACCGCAGCATTCGACGCGATGTACGCGGCGCTGCTCGGCCGCGGCACGGTGTCGATGGACGTGAAGGAGGCCATGCGTCTCCGCAACGCCCACGTCACCGGCTGCGGCCTTTGAACGCAGGTCCGTTTCGACTCGGCCCGTGCGGCCGGGCTCACCGAAGACCTCGTCGCTGACATCGCCGCGCGCGGCACGAGCGAACGCCTCCCCGAGCGCACCCGCCTCGCCTTGGCCTGGGCCGACGTATTGCTCGCCGGCGCCCGGACCGCGCCGGCGGGCCTGCTCGAAGAGTTGCGCGCTGCGTTCGGCGCAGAGGAACTCGTAGAGATCACCTACGCCATGGGCACCTTCATCGGGTACGGCAAGCAGATCATCACCCTCGGCATGGAGCCGACGGCGCTGCCCGTCATCGAAGTGCCGACCCCGGGGCTTCAGTAGACGGTCGAGATCAGCAGGAAATCCCAGGTGGCGTGGAGCACGGCCGAACTGGCGGACCCACGGAGCCCGGCGGTGCCGAGATCCGGGTACTCCACGAAATCGCCGCCCGGCAGGAGCCGGACCGGGGCAATCCACACCACGGTGTGGACCACGAACCAGGCGAGCAGCGGGCCCCGCCCGAGCATGCGCCGAGCCGTCACCCGGGCACCCGCACGTGGGGGGACATCAACGCAACGGCCGTACCGAGCCCGACCTCGGTGCGCACCGTGGCGATCCGTCGGCCGGGCTGCACGGCGGCCTTGACGTCGGTCAATCGATCGCCGTAGCGCTCGACGGCGGTGTCGAAGTCCTCGAGGGAGGCGACCAGGCCCCACAGCTGCGGCACCTCGACCCCGGGTGCCCGGACCAGCTCGAGGATCGGCGCGCCGAGCCGGAAGAACGCCTGGCGCACGGCGCCCGCTTCCCGGATGCGCTTCAGCGGGATCCCGAGTCCGTCGACGACGGCGTCGATCGTGCGGTCGAGATCGGGGCAGAGCACAGCCACGTGGTCGATAGCGATCGCGCCGTTCGGGTGGCGGCCGGGCTGCGCCGGCGGTTCGGCGACGTGCAGGCCCAGGCCGTCGACGGTGGCGGGCAACGGTTCGGGCCCGCCGGCGAGGCCGAGCGAGCGGATCCCGGCCGGACCCTCGCCGGGGTCGACGAACGCAAGGCGCACCAACCCGATCGTGCAGGTCGCGGCACCGTCGGCGGCCCGCTCGACGGTGAATCCGCAGTCGGCCCAGCGGGCGGGGTCTGCAGCGAGGCGGATCTCGGCGAGGACGGTCACGGCAACCTCCACGAACAACGGTCGGCCAGGAACGCGAGGACGTCGGCCTGGTCCTCGGCCTGCAGGGCGAGCGGCTTGCCCACGCCGTGCCCGGCGGCGGCCTCCTCGCGGAACAGCACGGGCCCGCCGCCCACGCTCGACACGGCGTGTTGGAGGGCGGCGGCGTACTTGCGGGCGTGGCACGGATCGACCCGGGAATCACCGGCGGCGCACGTGATCAGGCTCGCCGGGTAGGCGACGCCGTCGCGCACCTGGTGGTACGGCGAGTAGGCGTGGAGCCAGGCCAGGTCCTCGGCGCGATCGGGATCGCCGTACTCGTCGATCCACAGGCGGGCGATGAGGAACCGAGGGAAGCGGACCATGTCGGCGAGCGGCACGTCGCACGACACCGCTGCGCACAGATCGGGGCGTCGGGTCGTTGCGGCGGCAACGAGCAGACCGCCGTTGGAACCGCCCCGGATGGCCAGTCGCGCCCGGGAGGTCCGCCCGGTGGCGACGAGGTGATCGGCAGCGGCCTCGAAGTCCTCGAACACCTTGTGTTTCGCGACCCGGCGCCCGGCGTCGTGCCAGGCTTCGCCGTCCTCGGACCCGCCCCGCAGGCCGGCGATCGCCACCTGGCCACCGGCTTCGACCCACGCCGCCCACAGCGCACGCCACTCCGGACCGTAGGACAGGGCGAACCCGCCGTAGCCAGACAGCACGGTCGGGGTGTCGGGGCCGGGCGTCCGGTCGGCGCGCCGGAAGGTGTAGAGACCGACCTCGGTGCCGTCGAGCGATCGGAACGTCTCACGCTCGGTCACGAACGCTTCGGGATCGAGTGGGGCGGCACCCTCCTGCCAGCGCTGCACCCCGCGGTCGCGGGTCCAGCGCAGCAACGTCGGCGGCTGCGTGAAGGACGCCACAGTGAGCGCGACGACGCCCGCAGCGGCGCCCGGATCGGCGTCGAGCCCGGTGACCACGGCGAACCCTCCGAGGTCGATCTCGTCGCGCCGGTCACCGTCGAGTCCGTACCGGCGCAACCGGGATACCGCATGCCGGGACGACAGGACCACGAGCTCGTCCCCGACGATCTCGACCCCCTCGATCACCTCGTCGGATTCCGGCACGACGGTCGACCACGCCTGCGGCCCGGGCGCGTCGAGCGCGCACGACACCACCCGCCCCCGGGGCGCGTCGAGCGTGGTGGTGCCGACGAGGCGCCCACCGTGCACCCGCAGCGCCGTTCGCTCCTCGAGGTCGCCCACGACGATGCGCCACGAGCCGTCCGCACGGTCGTGGAGGTGGACGTCGATACGCCCCCACCCGATCATGGTGTGCACGAGCACGTGGCGACCGTCGCCGGCCACCTCGACCGACGCCCACGCCTCCGGCCGGCTCGGATCGGCCCAGCGGACCGGATCGCCGGCCGGGTCGTCACCGATGCGGTGCTCATGAATCCGACGGTTGTACTCATCGCCGGCGGGGTAGCGGGTGTACCAGAAGCCGGAGGCGTCGGGCAGCCAGGAAACCGACGCCGCCCGGGTGTCCGGGATCGGTCCGTCCACGAGCGCACCGGTGTCGGTGTCGACGACGAGCAACTCGCTGCGCTCGGTACCGCCGGACGATCGGCCCCAGGCGATCAGCCGACCGTCCGGTGACGGGACGTACCAGTCGATCGTGCACGTCGGATCACCGCCCGAGGCCGGGTCGATCACGGTGCGGGCCGGGCCGAGATTCGTGGCGGAGCGCACCGTCAGCGACACCTGCTGGGCCCCACCACCCCGTTCGAGGGCGAAGATTCGGTCGCCGCGAACGGCCGGGGCCCCGACGACACGCGCTGCGAGCAGCGCGACGAGGCGCTCGCGCCATGCCGCCCGGTCGGGCAGATGGTCGAGCGCCTCGCGTGTGCACTGGTTCTGGGCGGCCACCCAGCCGGCGACCGTCGGGTCGTCCCCGTGTTCGAGCCACCGGTACGGGTCGGCGATTGCGATCCCGTGGAGCTGTTCGACCAGAGGATCACGCCGCGTGGGCGGCGGCGTGGGCATGCCCGACGGGCCTCAGCCGCGTCCCATGTTGGGGCGCTTGCCGTGGTTCGCCTTGGAGCGGCGCAGCTTGGCCTTGCGCTTCTTGGTCTTCTTCGACATAGGGCCGGCAGGCTAGCGGGGCAGGCCGCCGGGCGGCCAGGCGCGGCCCCGAGCGGTGCCCATCGCTCGGGGGCGGGCCGCACAGGGCCGGCCGGTAGCGTGACCGACCGCCATGGAACGCTTCGGCCTGGTCGGCCTCCCCAACGCGGGCAAGTCCTCCCTGTACAACGCGCTGACCGGCGGCGGGGCGCTCGCCGCGCCGTACGCGTTCGCGACCAAGGACCCGAATGTCGGGGTGGCCAAGGTGCCCGACCATCGGCTCGACGCCCTGGCGGCGATGTCGAAGAGCCGCAACGTGGTGCACGCTGCGGTGCAGGTGGTGGACATCGGCGGGCTCGTCGAGGGAGCGTCCAAGGGCGAGGGCCTGGGCAACAAGTTCCTCGGCGGCATCCGCGAGGTGGATGCGATCGTGTTCGTGCTTCGGGCCTTCGTCGACGACGACGTGCCCGGCCCGAGCGACCCGTTGGAACACCTGCGGGTGGTCGAGCTGGAGTTGGCGTTGGCCGATCTGGAGACGGTCGAGACCCAGCTGCCGCGCAAGCAGAAGGCGTCGAAGAACGACAAGAGCCTGGCCGAGGAGGTCGCTGCGCTGGAGGTGGCCCATGCGGCGCTGACCGAGGGCCGGCCGCTGTACCGGGCGGGGTTGACGGTGGCGCAGCGCGACGTCCTGCGCCCGACGTTCCTGCTGACCAACAAGCGGGTGCTCGCCGTGGTGAACGTCGGCGACGACGGCCTGGACACGATCCCAACGCAGGTGGCCCGGGTGCAAGCCGAGCTGGCCTCGGCCGGCGACGAGATCGAGGTGCTCGGGATGTGCGTGCAGCTCGAGGCCGAGGCCGCTGCGATCGAGGACCCGGCCGAGCGGGCCGAGATGCTCGAGGGGTTCGGGCTGGGCGAGGGCGCGCTGGTGCGGATGGTGCAGTCGGCGTACCAGTTGCTCGGGCTGCGGACGTTCCTCACGACCGGCGACAAGGAGAGCCGGGCGTGGACGTTCCGGGCCGGGGCGAAGGCGCCCGAGTGCGCCGGCCGGATCCACTCGGACCTGCAGCGCGGGTTCATCCGGGCCGAGGTGATCCACTGGGACGAGCTGCTCGAGATCGGCTCGTGGACCAAGGCCAAGGAGCTCGGCAAGCTCCGGGTGGAGGGCAAGGAATACGTGGTCGCGGACGGCGACGTGCTGGAGATCCGCTTCAACGTCTAGCAGTGGTTTCGCGGTCTGCGGCGTTTTGGCCGTAGTGCCTCTCGTCCATTACGTGCACGTTGACGATCTCACCGGTCTCGATCTCCCGCTCCACCTCGACGGGCACCTGGTACGTCACGTACGCAACCAGCACGGCCTCCTTTAACGTCGACGGCAAGCCTCGCTCGAGGGTGTCCCAACGCCCCGAGGCCGGGACGATCGTGAAGCCACAACTGAGACGATCATGTAAAGAGAACTGGGACGATAATGCAAGTTGACTCGGGACGATTCGTCGCTTTGAGCTAGGCTGGAAGCGTGATCTCGACGATCGAGCACGTGGAACGGTGGGCCGATCCGTTCATCGACCGGCTCCTGGACGAAGAGCCGGCGATCCTGCTCGAAGGCCCTCGCGGGTCCGGCAAGTCCACACTGCTGCGCTCGATCGCCCACCGACGGAACGCACTCGTGCTCGACCTCGACGACGACAGCGTGCTCCAGCTCGTTCGCGAGGACGTCGGCTCCGCACTCGCATCGCCAGGGCTCGTGGCGATCGACGAGTTCCACCGTGCCCCGGAGGTGCTCTCCTACGTCAAGCGCGTCGTCGACCGCCAAGGCGGCGCCGCCCGGTTCCTGCTCGCCGGGTCGGTGAGCTCGTTCCTGTTGCCACCCGGGACCGAAACGCTCACCGGGCGGGCCCACCGGCTCTCGCTCATGCCCCTCGCCGCAGCCGAGACCTTCGGTGGGGAGCACCGGTGGTTGGCCGAGCTGCTCGCCACAGGCGAACCGCACAACTTCCGCACGACCCTCGAACGAGCCGATGTCTTCGACGTGGTCGCCGCGGGCGGCTACCCAGCTGCACTCCGGCGTAGCACACCAGCGCAACGAACCCGCTGGTTCGCGAGCTACCTCGCGACCGTGACCGACCGCGATCTGCCCGACCTCATCGACGTCCGCCACTCCGGCGCGCTCTCACGGCTCTACCGGCTCATCGCCCAACGGACCTCATCGATAGTGGTCAACACTGAACTTTCGCAGGCCCTCGACGTCACCCAACCGACAGCGTCCTCGTACCGCCGGCTGCTGGAGCGCCTCTACCTGACGACCGAGCTGCCCGGCTGGACGGTTGGCGTCTCCGCCAAGGCCGGCCGCCGAGCGAAGGTCCACGTCACCGACACCGGGCTCGCAGCCGGTGCCCTGTCGCTCTCGCCGCAACGCCTGGCGACCGCAGCAATTGGTGGGGCGTTCCTCGAATCGTTCGTGGTCGCAGAGCTCATGCGGCAGGCGACCACTATCGACGAAGCGCTCACCTTTGCCCACTTCCGAGATCGCTCGGGGGTCGAGGTCGACATCATCGTCGAGCGCCCCGACGGCAGCGTGCTGACCATCGAGGTGAAGTCCGCCCGATCCGTGAACCAGCGCGACGCCAGCGGCCTCACGTTCCTACGGGATCGCCTTGGCGACCGGTTCCAGTGCGGCATCCTGTTCCACACCGGTCCGCTCACCGCACGCCTCGGCGAGCGGGTCTGGGCGGTTCCGGTCACCGCACTGTGGGGCGGGACCTCCCGGTCCAGGGATCCGATGGAGGGTGCCAGGTCATGAGCTCTCCGAAGGGCGGCTGGAGCTCACGCGGATGGGCAATGGCAGGGCGCTCATCCCCACCGCGCACGGCAAGTGCGACCACGGGTCGACCCCGCCGACCCTCGTGAGGCGGATCTCATGACGAGCGCCGGGGAGATCATGCGCCCGACCCCGCCGGTGGGGACACTCCCGCCTCGGCAAGGATGCGAGCCTTCTGGCGGTTGGTGAACGAGTGCAGGCGCTGCATGTGGGCGAACCGCACCTGGTCGCGGCCGATGCCGTCGAGCTTGTCGAACCAGTCGTCCTCGCCGAGGATCTCGCCGAGCCGCGGTGAGTTGCGATGCCGCATCTGCGGATCGACCGTCTTGGGTTCGAGGCTGCGCAGGATCCCCCGGTTGAAATGCCAGTGGAGCGTCACCCGCTCCCCCGGCTCGCGCCGCTCTCCCTGCCAGTGCCACAGGCCCTCGGTGAAGAACACCACCGAGCCCTTCGGCATCTCGATCGGGACCCCGCCGTCGACCTGCTCGCCCGATCGGGGCGGCCGGCGCAGGCGGTGCGTCCCCGGCACCACCCACGTCGGGCCCGACGCCTCCGTCCAGTCCTCGAGCGCCCACACCCCGACGCCGGTCATCGCCCACTCGGGATACGGCTCGGGGACGTGCGAGTAGTCCGTGTGCAGCGGGATGAACCCCGGCCCGGGCCCCCGCCGGATGGCGCTCAGCGAGCCGATCACCGCACCCCGCCCGAGCGAGGCGTCGATGAGCGTCAGCAGCAGCGGATGCTGAGCCAGCAGCTCGAACGGCCGACCGTGGTAGAGCATCCATTGCAGCGAGGTCACGCCGTGCGCAGACAACGCGTCGACCGTGGCGGCGCGCAACTCGTCGGCGAAGGCCTCGGAGATCGCCCGCTCCAGCACCGTGAAGCCGTGCTGCTCCATCTCGGCGACGTGGCGGGCCACGCCCTGGCGGTTGGCGCGGTGGTGCAGGTCCGGGTTGTCCACGGTGCGGCGGCCGAGATGGTCGTGCAGCAGTGCAACCACAGTGCCCGCCTCCCGATCGGCGAACCGCCCGGACACTCGAACCGCGTCCGGGCCGAACAGATGGCGCAGTTCCCGCCAGCCCGCCTCGGCCGCGCCGGGCACGGTCACGCCGACCCGCTGGGCCCAGGTGAGCGCCGACTGGTAGTCACCCTCGACGAGGACCTCGGCCGTCGGGTCGGGGGTGCGGAACGTTTCGACGGTGACACCGTCGGACCGACACGACCAGGACGCGACACCGTCGGGGAAGCCGAGGTGCGCGGGCGCGTCGGTGAACCGCTCGCTCAGCGAGAACGGTGCGGCCGGCCGCCGCTGCGCCACCTCCCGCTGCAGCCACGCGGTCGCCTCCGCCAGCCAGGCGTCGCTCAGGAACTCGAACTGGTGCGGTAGGGCGTACATCGCGAGTCATCCCCTCCGGCCGGCGACGTGCACCCCGGCCACGGCGATCAGCGACTCCACGCAGTCGCGCATCGAGTCGTCCAACGGGCGGAACGTGATCGGCACTGCGGCCCGGATCCGGTCGTTGCGCAGCACCACCCCGTCCCAGATGGCACGGAACTCGGACTCCCGGGCCTTCCACCGCTCCGGCGCCTCGTCACGGATCGGACCCGGGTCGTACCCCAGTTCCGGCAGGACCCGGCCGATGGTCGCGACGAGGTCCTCGTACGAGCGCTTGTCCGTCGACACCGCCAGGTACCGCTCGCCGTTGTGCACCCGGTCGCTCTCCAGCAACCCGACGTGGCATGCCGCGTCGTCGCGCACGTCGACGGTCATCCACGGCCGGTACGGGCCGGTTCCGTGGAACACCTCCACCTGACCCTCGAGCATCCGGCCGATCAGGTGCTGCCACGGCCCACCGCCGCGGTGGTGCGCCGACCGGATCGGGCCGATGTTGTCCCCCGGGCACACCGTCACTGCATCCCAACGTCCGCCGCTCGCCGCCGCAGCATCGCCGAACGCGTGCTGGGCGATCACCTTCCCGATCGAGTACCCCTGGCCACGCTCCGCGCTGCGCTTCGGGTTCGCTTCGTCGGGGGTGCGGTCCTCGTCGATCACCGGTCGCCGGGCCATCTCGTGGATGTCCACCTCGGACATCACCGCTGCGATGCTCGACGTGACCACCACCCGGCGCACGGTGCCGGACCGCTCGACGCTGGCGATCACGTGGTCGCACACGCCCCGCACGTAGTCCGCGTCGTCGTAGGTGCTCACGTGCGAGACGTGGGCAACCCCGTCACAGCCGGCGAACACCGCGTCGTAGCATCCCGGCGTATCGAGGTCGGCGGCGTGCAACGTGAGACGACCCGAGGCGAACGCCGGCATCGCCCGCAAGAACCCGACCTTGCTCTCGTCGGCCACGTCCCGCACGCACGCTCGCACCCGGTAGCCCCGATCGAGCAGCACGTCCACCACCCATCCACCGACGAACCCCGCCGCTCCCGTCACCGCGACGGTGCCGCCCTTGCCGATCGCTGCCATACCGCTCCCCTCCGAGCCGTGTCGACGCTCAGGCCCCGTCTGCGTGCAGGCAGCTGTAGTCCTGCACGTAGGCCTCCAGGCGGCGGAAGCGCCAGATCCCTTCGTAGCGCTCGTAGGTGTCCCGGTAGAAACCCACGATCCGCCACCGCCGGTCCGCCGGGTCGGTGTACTGCATGAGCAGGCTCCACCGACCGGTGGCGGTGTCGCCGTCGACATCGATCACGGGGTTGGTGACCATGTGCGAAGACCGGGCGATGCGACCGCTGACCCGGATCGCCCCGAAGTGGGCCTTGATCGCCGCGTGCCCCTCGCAGGGCGCGATCCGGGTGTCGTGCCACACCCCGTCGGGAGCGAACAACGCCGCGACGGCGTCACCGTCGTGGTCGTCGTCGCAACCCGCACAGTAGGCGGCCTTCAAGCGGCGGATCGCCTCGACGTCCTCCAACTGACGCAGGCGCGCCAACAGCCCGCGGTCGTCGAACCTGTCCTCCGTCATCGATCGACCTCCCCGGCGTCGTTCGGACGGACCGTAGCGGCGACGCCGTACGCGGCGTCGGCCCGCCGACCCGCACCCCCGGCGACCAACTCGGCCGGATCAACCGATCAGCGACAGCCGACCGAGTGCTTTGTCCTTCACCGGTAACCCGCAGAACAGCTCGAGGTCCGAGGGGATCCCGAGCCCATACATCCCGGCCGCCTCGGCCCCGACGTCGAACACGCCGAACGTGCCACCCGCCGTCACCAGATCGTCGTAGACCGGCGCGACGTAGAACTCGCCGTTCACCCGGCGGTCCTCGGCGATCATCGTCTCGGCGGCGTCGACGAACTGCCGGGCCGTGGCGAAGTTGTAGATCCCGACGGTCGCGCAGTCCGACACCGGCACCTTCTCGACGATCCCGACGCAACGGCCGGCGTCGTCGAAGCGGACGTAGCTCCACTTGCGATCCGTCGCCGTCATCGTCATCACCCAACCGTCGCAACCGCTTGCGTCATGGGCCGCGAGGTAGTCGTCGATCTCGATGTCCACCCATTGGTCACTGTTGGCGATCATCAGTGGCGCGTCGAGGTCGAGCTCGGCCTTCGCCGTCAGCACGGTGCACGCGGCGCCCTCGGTGACCCCGTCGAGCAGCACCAGTCCGCAGCCCGGGGCGATGCGAGACAGCAGCGCCGGCAGGTCGAACTCCTCGGCGTGGGCCCGCTGCGCGATGAACACGAACCGGTGCGGACGCGACGGGCGCAGGTTCGCGACAACGACTTCGATCATCGGGTGGCCGTCGATCTCGATGAGCGGCTTGGGCTTGTCGAATCCGGCATCCGCGAAGCGGCTGCCGCGCCCGGCCATGGGAACGACAATCTGGAGCGGGCGGGTCATTGGGGGGAACCTTCCTGGGGTCGGCCGGGGTACTTGTCGCCGGGGACGCTCGGCACCTTCACCACCGCGGTGACGGTGTCCTCGAACGCCTCGAACGCGGTGGCGGTGCCGGGGGGCAGCACCAAGATGTCGCCGGGAACGAGTTCGCGCCCGCACATCCGGGCCCGGCCCGACACCAGCACGGTGATCTCGGTGCCCACCTTGTGGTGGTGCTCGGCTTCGACGTCCCCGGCACGGAAGCGCTGCACGGCGACCTCGAAGCCCTCGGCGTGCAACGCCGTCGGGGTGAACGCCCCGACGAACCAGCCGCGCACCATGTCGTCGAGCCGATGGTGGGCGACCTCGGGGGTCGTGGTCGACGGGGTCATGCCGCCTCCTGGTCGAGGGCGAGACGGGCTTCGAAGGCACCGACCGCCTGGGGGTCGTGGAAGGAGAAATACTGTGCCCGCTCGATGCGATGGATGCCGACGCAGCGGCCGGCGAGCACCATCTCGTTGAGCGTCGGGCACACGAAGAACTGGCCGTTCACCTGGGCGTCTTTGAGGATCATCTGCTTCGCCGACTCGACGAAGTCGCGGCCCCGGGCGAACCAGTAGCACCCGGCGGTTGCGAGGCGGCTGATCGGTCGCTTCTCGCTCGCTTCGATCACGATCCCGGCGTCGTCGGTGCGCACGTACGACCAGCGGGGGTGCACCCCTTCGAACACCACCACCCCGCCGTCGAGCCCGGCGGTGGCGAAGCCGTCGACGACGGCTGCGAGATCGACGTCGATCACCTGGTCGCCGTTGCACACCAGCAGCGGCTCGTCGTCGAGCAGATGATCGACCGCCGTGAGCGCAGTGCACGCCGCACCGGACGTGTCCCCCACCTCCACCACCGCTGCGGTCGGTTCGATGAGGCGCACCACCCGGCTCGTGTGGAACCGGACGTTCTCGTCGCGCCGGACGGCGACGACGAGCCGATGGTGGGTGGCCAACGGGCCGAGCCCGTGGATCACGTGCTCGAGCAAGGGCGACCCGGCGATCTCGACGAGGTTCTTCGGGAAGAAGTATCCGGCGTCGGCGAACGCGTCGCTCCCGCCGGCGGCCAGCAGCAGGGTCCTCATGCGCGGACCCCGTCGAGCAGGTCGAGCTCCACCCGGATGCGGTCGTAGGTGACGTCGGCCGGTTCGCTCACGACGAACACGTGGGCGCCGGCGTCGGTGGCGGCCCGGATGCCGTTGTCGTTGTCCTCCACGACGAGCACCTCGTGCGCTGCCACCCCGAGGCGCTCGAAGGTCACCAGGTAGATGTCGGGCGCCGGCTTGCCGCGGGCGACGTGCTCGTTGCTGGTCGTGAACTCGAGATAGCGAGACAACCCGGCCCGCTCCATCATCACGTCGACCGTGCGCTGCACCGAGTTCGACGCGACCGCGAGCCGGTAGCCCTGGGCGTGCAGGCGGGACAGGGCGAACTCGTGCTGGAACCGCGGTTTGCAGCGGGCATGGACGATCTCCATCGTGTACGCCTGCTTCAGTTCGTTGAGGAATCCGTGCAGTGAGCGCGGAAGGCCCCGTTCACGCGAGAGCATCTCGAGTTTCTGGCGGGTGGGCAGCCCGTCGTAGGTGACCAGGTGGTCGAACCGGCTGATGGCGTAGCCGAAGTGCCCCAACGCCCGGTTGAGCGCCTCGTAGTGCCAGTCGCGGGCGTCGATGAGGACCCCGTCCATGTCGAACACCACGGCCCGGATCATGCGGCCACCCCGGCGACGGCGGGGCCGAACCAAGCGGCGGCCTCGGCCGGATGGTCGGTGCACAACGCCACCCCTGCCAGCAGGTGCACGCCTCCGGCCAAGAGGCGGTCCCACACCGGGCGGTGGTCACGGCCGTGCAGTTCCGGCGACACCACGGCAACGCGCTTGCCGGCGGCCACGTGCCGTTCGATCACGTCGGCGCTCCACCAGTCCGAGCCGAACGCGTCGAGCCAGACCCCGGAGGACTCGGCGTAGAGCACCGGATCAGGCTCCACGTCACTGTGTCGGGTGAAGGTGGCGACCCCGGAGCGCAGCCAGTGCAACTGGTCGGGGACCGACATGTCGAACACGAACACGTCGGCCGGGTCGGTCCCCGCAAGCGCCGGCACCACGAGCGGGACGAGCCCGTCCGCTTTGACGTTCAACGCAAGCGGGGTGCCGGGCCGGTGGGCGGCGAGCAAATCCTCGATCGTCCAACACGCACCCGCCGGCGGGTCGTGGCTGACGACGCAACGGCCGCCCTGATCGCGCAGGTCGGTTTCGATCCCCCACCCGTTGGACCAGGCGGCGGCACAGGCCCCGGAGGTGTTCTGCTCGGCGCGGGCGACCCACACCCCCCGATGGCAGAGCAGTTCCATGCGTTCCTATCGGAAGCCCAGCGGCGTCCTTGAGGATCGCCCGACGGCTTGTGCCGCCGCGTCCCGCAGCGCGCCGGCCTGTTCGGCCGCGCCGAACCGGTCGAGCAGAACGGCGAGGGCCAGCATCCGGGCCGGGGTGGTCGCCGCGCCGATCACGGCCCCGGGCAGGGCGCGGGGAGCGAGCTCGTCCACGAGGAGCAGCATCGACTCGAGCTCGCCCTCGGCGACGAGGCCTGCCGATGCGGCCAGCAGCTCGGCGATGTCCGGATCGTCGCCGAAGACCTCGAGCGCGATCGCGGCCGACCGCAACCGGGTCAGCGGATCGAGGCTCACGCTGCGAGCCCGAGCGAGCAGCGGGCAGTGCCGGCCGAAGCCTTCCTGGCGCAGGCGAGCCGCCCACCGCAGGGCGTCGGTCTCCGGGAACATCGGGGCGACCTCGGCGAGCCGAGCGGCGAGCGCCTCGTCGAGCCCGTCCCGCCCGACGAGCGCGTCGAACATCGCCGCCCAGTCGGTCGGCTCCTCGACGGGCGCCTTGCACAAGATCCGGGCCGCGAGCGCACGATCGTCGTCCGAGAGCCGTTCGAGCAGCGCTGCCGGTTCCCGCCGCAACCGGCTCCACCCGCTCACGATGATGCCGATCAATCGCTCGTGCAGCGGTCCGGGCTTCCGGGTCGCAGGGTCGAGCGACGAGGACAGCTGGAGCGCCCGGCCGACCTCGAACTCGAGTTCGTCGAGGTGGTGCAACGCGGTCCCGCGCCAGGTGCGCACCTGCACGGGATCGAGCCGGTACCCGTCGTCGTCGACGAGCGGGACGGTCCCGAGGTCGTCGAACAAACGGACGGCGGAACCGGGCCGGCCGACCGCAGTCTCGATCTGGGCCAACCACGCGTGCGCCGGACCGGTGGCCTCCGATGCCTCGTACCAGCGCAAGGCCCCGAGCCGGGCCTCGCGCGGCCGTCCGGCGGCGAGCCCTGCGGCCACCAGCGCACGCCCGAGACGCCGATCGGTCTCGCCGTGCGGAGCGGGCGCATCGATGCCGGACAGCCGGACGACGGCTGCGTCGAACTCCCCTGCGGCGGCCAACAGCACGGCGACCTCGCTGCGGACCTGCGGGGTCGGGAACGCGCGCTCGACCCGGGTGGCCGACCGCAGCAACCAGTGCATCGTCGGGCCGTACGGATCCGCGCCGACCGGGACACCCGACAGGCGAACCGCCGTCGTGACCGTCGCCGGGCCGCCATCGCAGCGCGGCAGGACGAGACCCCCGAACACCGCAGCGCTTCGACGAACGAGCCGTTCGGCCGGCAGCAGCGGGCAGGCCGGCAGCAACCCGACGGGCTGCTCGACCCGCCACGCGTCGACCGGCGCCTGGCAGGCCGCTCGCAGCGCCACGGTGTCGAGCTCCACCCGCTCGCCGGCATGGACGAGCAAGACCCAGTCGGTCGACGCCGCAGCCACGATCTCGCCGAGCGCGCTCGGCCAGTTCGCAGCATTCCCGAACGCCACGAGCCCCGGTGTTCCACCGGCGTCCTCGACGGCGCCCACCTGGACCGGCAACCCGTGCGACCGCACCGAGGCAAGGGTCTGCTCGAGTGCCGTCGGTTCGTCGGTGCCGACGATGCAAACCGTCAAGAACTGCTCCACCGGGCCGACGGTATGGGTGACCGCCTGGAGGCTGCGTTGAAGAACTCCCCGACTGCACCCGCCGATTTCTCCGTCGTCGTGCAGGGTCCCGCCAACGACCTGCTCACCGCCACGGTCGCTTCGATCCGGCGCTTCCTGCCCGGAGCACAGCTCATCGTGTCGACCTGGAAGGGCGCCGAGGTCGCCGGCCTCGATGCCGACGAGGTGGTGCTCAACGACGACCCCGGGTCGGCCAACTACCGGTCGTGGGACGGCTCCGACAGCGGAAAGCCGTTCAACACCAACCGCATGATCACCTCCACGCGCAACGGCCTGACGCACGCCGAACGCCCCTGGGCGATCAAGTTGCGGAACGACACGCCGTTGCACCACGACGGGTTCGTCGAATGGATCGGCGTCCACGCCGAACGGCACCCGGACCTGCGGGTGTTCGAGGACCGACTGCTCACGGCCTCGATCGCCACCCGCCCGTCCTCGACGATGGCCGGGTACCTGTTCCACCCGTCCGATTGCGTCCACATCGGACGCACGTCGGACGTGCGCCGGTTGTGGAACACACCGCTCATCGATGAAGCGACCAACGCCGCCTGGCTCCGGGGACGGCCGAAACCGGACCCGGACCTCATCCCTGGCAACTGGGCCCGCTACTTCAACGAGCAGATCGTGTGGCTGTCGTGCCTGCGGCGTCACGGGTTCGACATCGACTACGAACAGGCCGGCGCTCACCGGGACGACCAGGCCCACCAGTCCGATCTCTCGATCGCCAACAATTTCGTCGTCCTCGAACCGTGGCAACTCGGCGTCGGCTTCCCCAAGTTCACGGCGATCACCCGGCAGGTGTCGCTGTGGCAGTACCTGTGGTTCGACGAGTGGCGCCGGCTCTACGAGCGGCACTGCGTGGCCGTGCCCGCCGGCACGGCCACGCAGTGATCCGCAGCGGCACACTCCGCCATCAGGGAAGCTCGAGCACCGTCACCGTGCCGTGGTCGCCGTTGACCTCGACCAGCGCCCCGTCGGGGATCCGCTCCGTCGCCTCGTTCACCGACACCACGCACGGGATGCCGAGCTCACGGCTGACGATGATGGCGTGGCTCAACGGTGCACCGACGTTCACGACGACCGCGGCCGCCGGCACGAACAGCGGCGTCCACGCCGGGTCGGTCATCGGCGCGACGAGCACGTCACCCGGCTCGAGCGCCGACGGGTCCGACGGGTGCAGGATCACCCGGGCCCGACCACGGGCCACCCCGGGGCAACCCGGCAAGCCCGACAGCGAGTCGCCGACCGCAGCGGCGGGCGCCCGGTGTGCGCCCCGGCGGGGCCATTCGGTGTTCGGCGGGGGCGGCGTGTCGAACAGGAACGGCGGCTCCAGCGACTCGAGCCATGCCAGGTGGGCCTTGCGTTCGGCCGCCAGCGCCGGCACGTCGGCCAAGGTGCCCGCGGCAAGCGCCTGCAGCTCGTCGCCGAACAGCATGCAGGCGTCACGGGACTCGGTCATCTGTCCCCGGCCGACGGCCCGTCGGCCGAGCTCCCACACCGCCAGGCGCACCTCCTGGATGACCCGGATGATGTTGGTCTTGGCCCGCTCCCGGCCGGGGACAAACGTCGCGGCCGCCGCGAGTGCGGCGAGGAACTGCCCTTGGGTCTCGGGATCGCCGGCGAGCGCAGCAGCCGTCTCGTCGCCGAGCGCCTTGCGCTCGGCCTCGGCCGCAGCGTTGTGCCCCTTGGGCGACGCGTCGTCGTCGGCCAGGCGCATCCGGTCCACGAGGGCGAGGACCAGATCGGGTCGGATCTCCCAGGTCGGCGCGTGGATGTCCCATTCGTTGGGCCCCCGCGACCCGAACTCGGCCAGGAACTCGTCCAGCGCAGCGACGAACGACCGGGCCGCGGGCGAGTCGTCGGCTCGCAGCCGCTCGGTCAGCCCGTCGGTGCCGGCGTCGAACGCGGCGGCCAGCCCGGCGTCGGCCCGCACGACGCGCGACAGGTCCCACATGGCGTACGACGGCGCCGCCGAGTCGACCCCGCCGAGGCCGGCGAGCAGGCGCATCGCCCGGGTCGGGTCACCCAGCGCCGCGCACACCGCAGCGATCACACCGGGCCCGATCGACGCTGCGCCCGACTGATTGATGTGCTGGTTGAACAGGTCGCGAAACATCGGCTTGAACGACAACGCCCGCTCGATCAACTCAACGTCGGACAACGTCGACAGATCGGGGCGGGCCGCGCGCACCGCTCGCGCCGCAAGGCGGTCGGCCTCGAGCTCGGACTGGTCCTGCGTACCCATCACCCAGCCGAGCCAGTTCGTCATCACCTCGGTGGTGGCGGCGTTGGTGTGCCACGGCTCGGCCACGTAGGGCGGGATGTTCGGATGCCCGGCGAAGTACGCGGCGTCGAGCGCCTCGGCGGTGAACCCCGGCGTGCGCTCGGCCCATACCCGCAGCAGCGTGATCCCCAGATAGGCGTAACCACCGAACACGCCCATGACCTCAGGCCGCGTCGGATGCACTTCGTCCTCGCCGATGCCGAGCCGTCGCGTCATGCAGTCGCGCCAACCCGGGATGGTGCCGCCCTCGAACACGAGATCCCACCCTGCCGGACTCGGCGGATCGGGCAGCACCTCCCCCACGTTGGCCCGCGTCCAGAACGGATACTTCGGGTCGTAGTGGTTGTCGGCGATCCAGCGAGTGCTCGCCATCGGTCCTCCCCCAAGGTGAACGACAGTTGAACGTCGAGCCCGGAGGTTAGGCGTCGATCAGACCGGCGCGACCACGCGGGGCCGCGGCGAGCGCATCGGGGGCTGGTGCGCCCACAGGTCGGCCACCAACTCGTCGCGATGGGACCGCACCGCCGGGTCGTCCCACCGGTTCACCTGCTGGAGCGGGTCGGCCCCGAGGTCGTACAACTCGCCCTCGGTGCCGTCGTGGCTGTGGCCGGGCTGGTACGTGGAGCACACCCAACCGTCCCGGTAGATCGTGCGCAGGTGGACCGCGACGCCGAACAGCTCCGAGTCCCACTCGGTCAGCACCCGCTCGAACCCCCGGGCGTCGGCGTCGACGTCGTCGACCGGCAGCGGCCGGCCCTCCATCCACGACGGCACCGGCACCCCGGCGATGGCGCAGAACGTCGGCGCCAGATCGACCAGGCCCACCGGACGGGTCACCGACGACGGCGTCGCATGGGCCGACGGCGCCGGCCGCCACACCAGCGGGAGTCGCATCAGGCCGTCGACGTGGTAGGGACCCTTGAACAACAGCCCGAAATCGCCCTGCAGTTCGCCGTGATCGGTCGTGAACACCACGTCGGTGTCACCGCCCCAGCCCCGGCGCTCGATCGCCGTCAGCACCCGGCCGAGCGCCTCGTCGATCAGCTCGACCTCGATCGCATTGCGGGCGTTGACCTCCCGCACCTGATCGGCGGTCAGTGTGGCCGGCACCCAGGCGAGCGGCGCCTCGTAGTTCGACACCAGGCGACCGTCGTACCAGGCCCGCCAGTGCCGCGGCTTTGCGTCCAGGATCGCTTCGCGCGCCGCTGCGTCCACCGGGTAGCCGGCCGGCAGCGGCACCTCCCGCCAGTCGACGCGGTGCAGCTCCGACGCGGGCGGATCCCAGGGGTGGTGCGGGTCGGGGAAGCTCACCCAGCAGAACCAGTCGTCGGCCGGATCGAGCGAGTCGAGCCAGGCGATCGTGCGATCCGCGACCCAATCGGTGTGGTACCACTCCCGCAGGATCGGGTTGTCGTGCACCTGCGGTGCGCCGGTGGCCCCGCCCCCGGCTGCGTTCACCTCGAGGCTGCCGTCGAGCACCGGGTAGAAGTTCCCGACCGCCTCGGGATGCTCCGCTGCGAGCCAGCGGGCGTAGTGCAGCGGACCAGCCGCCCCGTGGGTCGCGAACTCGAGGTGCTCGAAGCCCCGGTGGATCCCGGGCTGACCGAAGCGGGCGAAACGATTCTCCGGGTAGCGGGCGAACGGGTCGAGGAACGGCTCGAAGTGCGGCTTGCCGACGAGCGCGGTGCGGTACCCGGCGCCGTGGAGCACCTCGGCCACCGACGGTGCGTCGTCCGGCAACGGCACCCCGTTCATCCACACCCCGTGGGTGCTCGGATGCTGGCCGGTGAGCATCGTCGAGCGCGACGGCATGCACACAACCGACTGCGGATGGGCCCGCTCGTAGCGGCGCCCGGCCGCGGCCAGGCCGTCCACCACCGGGGTCCGCGACAGGATCCCACCGTTGCAGCCCAACGTGTCGTAGCGCTGCTGGTCGGTCGTGACGAACAGGATCTTGCGTCCCATCAGGAGCCCTCCATGATCCGCTTCAACTCGTCGAGGGCGCCGGCGGCGGCGCCGGCGATGACGAGCGCCATCGTGCGGGGATCGGCATCGGCGGCGTAGACCACCACGCACGTGCCGTCCCCGAGGTCGAGCACGTCGAGCGTGCTGCGGTGGAACGAGAACATCGGTGCCGCGATCCGGTACTGAAGGCGGCGCTGCACCGGGTCGACGACGAGCAACTCCTCGGGCATCGGGATCCCCGAGCCGAGCGTGATCACCCGCATCGTGCCGGTCACCTGGCAGGCGTCGATGCCGGGCCACCATTCAGGCAGCCGGGCCGGGTCGCCCACGAGCGCCCACACCTCCTCGGCCGGGCGGGCGATGCGAACGTGATGGCGGACCGATCCGAAGGCCATGGTGGTCAGCGACCGTAGCGATCGGCCAGCTCGGCGGCCAGCGCCCCCTCGGGCACCTTGCGCCCACCGGCGAAGGCCACGGCGACCACCGGGCCCCGACCACGGGCCCGGACCCGGCGAACCGCCTGGCCGTGGCTGGCGAACCCGCCGGCCCGCTCGATCACCGCGGTGTCCCGGCCGGTGACGGCCAGCACCGACGCGTCGGCGAACGGGTCGGCCTGCGCCGGCGCCGCGGCCAGCACCCGGTCCCCGACCGGCACCAGGTCGGTGACCGACCACAGGTCCCACCACCGCCCGGTCCACGACCGCACCCGTGGGCTCGCCGCGCCGTCCCGGGCGAAGCGGCGCAGGATCGACAGCGCCCCGTCGCACCACGGCGAGGCCGGGCCGTCGATCGCGTTGGTGAGCACCGACACGCACCACCCCTCGGTCGGGACGAGGGCCGTGCGCGACGCGAACCCCTGGAACGCCCCGCTGTGGCCCACGGTGTCGTGGTGGGCGACGGTGATCGTCCCGAGCCCGTAGCTGCGGCCCCCGGTGTCGTCGGGCACCGCCCACCGTCGGGCCAGCAGCTCGCGCCGGGACGCAGCGTCGAGCACGCTGCGGGCCGCAGCGGGGTCGAGTTGGGCGAAGAACTGCGCCACATCGGCCGCCGTCGACACGAACCCGGTCGCCGCCGACAGCGATCCGGTGTCGTTGCGGCCCGGGACCGCGACGCGGTGGCCGAGCGGCAGCGCCCCCGAGTGCCCGAAGGCCAACGGTCCGGTTGCGGTGTCGATGTCCGGGGTGGTCGCCCGTAGCCCGGCCGGCCGGATCACGTGGCGCACGATCCAGTCCCGGTACGGCAACCCGGTCACCGCCTCGATCACCAGGCCGGCGAGGCCGTAGCCGATGTTCGAGTACTTGAACCGGGACGCCCGGTCGAGCACCGGGGCCTGGGCCAGCACGGCCCGCAGCTCGCCGTCGTCGAGGAACGGGCGGCGGTCGGACCACTGGCCGGTGTCGTCGCCGTCGCGGGTCAACCCGGCGGTGTGGGTCAACACGTCGGCCACCGTCGCCGCCGCAACCGCCGGATGCAGACCGGGCACGTGGTCGCCGACCGGGTCGTCGAGACGCAGCCGGCCCTGCGCCCGCAGCACCAGGATCCCGACGGCGGTGAACGTCTTCGAGTGCGACGCGATGCGGAACCGGTGCGCCGGGGTGAGCGGCTCGCCCGTCGCCGGATCGGCCACGCCGTGCGCGCTCGCATGGACGACACGCCCGAGGTGGGTGACCGCGATCGACACGCCGGGTTGCCAGGTGCTGCGGACCTGGAAGCCCAACCACAGCGGCAGGTATGCGACCGCCGCCCGCCGGGCCGCGATCGTTGCGAGCTCAGCGTCTTGCGTCACGACCGTCCCATTCGGCGCACACGGCGATCATGGCCTGGTGACGACGCCGGGTCGCGTCGTCGCGCCGGCCGATCTCGACGAGTTCGCGCCCCGCCCGGCCGACTGCGCTGGCCGGCTCGAAGTAGCGGAACGCGAAGCCGCCGGTGTGTCCGTCGACCACGCACCGGTGCCCGGCGTCCAGGAGCGCCCGTGCGGCGGCCTCGGCGTCGTCGGGGAAGTAGCAGAGATGCTGGAGCCCCTCCCGACCCGAGGTGAGGAAGTCGCGATAGGGCGACGGCTCGTCGTCGACCGGCGCGATCATCTCGAGCATCACGCCTCCGGAGAAGCTGATGGCGCAGTCGAATCGAGCGGTCGTCGACACTCCCCGATACATGAACACATCCGGGGCCAGCGCCCGGTACGTCCACCACGGCCCCACTCCTGCCGCGAGGAAATCCTCCACCCAGCGGTCGACGTCGAGCACCGCGTAGCCCAGCTGTCCGATCGGCCCCATGCGCACGAGCGCCAGTCTGCCCGCTTGCTACCGTCGCTCCGGGGGACCGACGAGCAGGAGCGCGCATGGAGCTGAACGGACCGGTCACGATCCTGGTCACGCTGGGCCTCACCCTGCCGTCGATCTCCGAGGAGGAGATCGCCTCGATCCAGGCCGCGGCACCGCCCGGGTCGACGGTGCGCGTTGCGCCGTCGCTCCGGGATGCCTTCGGTCAGGCCGCCGACGTCGACGTGATCCTGGGCTTCATCCCCGAGAAGCTCTTCGACGCAACCCCAAAGCTGCGCTGGGTCCATGCCATCGCTTCGGGGATGGACGCCTTCTGCTACCCGAAGATGGTCGACAGCGACGTCGTGCTCACCGGGGAGAAGGGACTCGTGGGCGGTCACCTGGCCGACACCGGGTTCGGGTTGCTGCTTGCGCTCACCCGCCAGATCCACACGGCCATCACGCTCGGGCCGGACGGCTGGAACCATCGCGAGGCCATGCGGGCCAAGGAGATCGAGCTCGAAGGCATGACGATGGGGATCGTCGGGTTCGGCGGTACCGGCCGCGCGATGGCGCGCCGCGCCGTCGCGTTCGGGATGGACGTCATCGCCGTCGACCCGATGCCCGTGCCCGCCTCCGACGGCGTTGCCGAGGTGTGGCCGCTGCTCAAGCTCGGCCTGCTGCTCGAGCAGTCCGACGTCGTCGCCGTCTGCTGCCCGCTCACCGACGACACCCGGGGACTGTTCAATGCCGCAGCCTTCGGGCGCATGCGGGACAACAGCTATCTGGTGAACGTCACCCGGGGCGAGATCGTCGACGGCGACTCGCTGGTCGCCGCCCTGCGATCCGGGCCGCTCGCAGGCGCTGCGCTCGACGTGGCGCCGATCGAACCGCTTCCCGCCGATCATTCCCTCTGGACGTTGCCGAACGTGGTGATGACCCCGCACACCGCCGGTGCCAGCCAACTGCGCGGCCGGCGCAACATCGATCGCTTCTGCGAGAACCTCCGCCGGGCCCAGCACGGCGGCGAACTTCTCGGCGTCGTCGACAAGCACCTGGGGTTCTGAGGCTGCGTGCCCCGGACCCCGCCAACGAGCACAACTGGAGGGACCATGCGGTACTACTCGTGCGACTCCCACGTCGTGGAGCCGGCGTCGGTGTTCGAGGGGTTCGAGGAGGCCTTCGGGTCGCGCGCGCCGCGCATCGACCGGGTCCCCGGACGCGGGGAGTTCCTCGTGCTGCCAAAAGCCGGACGCATCCCGGTCGGGCGGCTCGGCATCGCCGGCAACCGCCTAGACGATCCGGCCACCGAGGCGCGCATCGCCCGCGGGTACGCCGGGCTCAACCCCGGGGTGCTCGATCCGCACGCCCGGCTCGATGAGCAACGCGTCGACGGCATCGTCGGCGAGGTGATGTACCCGAGCCTGAACATGTTCTCGTTCGCCGGCCTCGACGTCGACGTCGCCACCGCGGTGTTCGCCAAGCACAACGACTACATCGTCGACTACTGCACCCCGGCCCCCGAGCGCCTCGTCGGTATCGGCTGCCTTCCGATCCCCGACGTCGACGCCGCCGTCGCCGAACTCGAGCGCGCTTCGGGCCGCGGGGTGCGCGGCTTCATGGTCCCCACGCACGTCGACCCGGCCCGGCCCTGGTGCCACCCGGACTACGACCGGTTCTGGGCCGCCGCACAGGACGCCCGGGCCCCGTTGACGATGCACATCTTCACCGGCACCGACTGGCTCACCGGCCTGCCCGAGCACTGGGGTGCGCCCGGCACGAGCATCAAGGGCTACACGCTCGCGCACACCTCGGCGTGCAACACGCTCATCGATCTGATCTGTGGAGGCGTGTTCGAACGGTTCCCGGGCGTGCGCGTGGTGATCGCCGAATTCGAGACCGGCTGGGTCTCGCACTTCCTTCGGCGGCTCGACCACGCGATCTACCGCACCCCGAAGCTCGCGGTCGACTACCTGACGATGAAGCCCAGCGAGTACTTCCGCCGGAACGTCACCATCACCTTCGAAGACGACCTCGACGGGATCCTGACCCGGGACGGCATCGGCGTGGACAGCCTGGCGTGGGGCAACGACTACCCGCATCACGACTCGATCTGGCCGCACTCGATGGCGGTGCTCGACAAGACCATGGCGTCGTGCACCCCGGAGGAACTCGAGCGGATCTGCTTCGCGAACGCGGTCGCCCTGTACGGCATCGACGCGACGAAGCTCCCCGCGGCCTGATCCGGGGGGCGCCCGCCCGTAACCTGGTTCCATGGACGATCTCGACGGGCTGGCGTCGGCCCGGCTGGCGGCCCAGGGGCAGCGCTTCACCGACAACCGACGAGCGTTGCTCCGGCTCCTCGCCGACGCCGGGCAGCCGCTCACGCTCCCCGACATCCTCGACCGACGCCGCGACCTCGCCCAGAGTTCGGTGTACCGGAACCTCGCCGTGCTGGAGCACTGCGGTCTCGTCCAGCGGATCGTCACCAACGACGAGTGGGCCCGGTACGAACTCGCCGAGGAGCTCTCCGAGCACCATCACCACCTGATCTGCTCGGGTTGCGGCACCGTGCGCGACGTCGCCGTGTCGGCGTCGCTCGAGCAGGAGATCCACCGGGCGCTCACGGCGGCGGCCGCCGCCGCGGGTTTCGTCGCCCAGCACCACCGCCTCGACCTGGTCGGGTTGTGTGCGGTGTGCGCGGCGCCGGCCTGACCCGGCACCGCTGCACCCGGTTCGGCGTACGCTGCGCCCGTTTGCCAGACCAGTGGAGGCGGCGATGCGCGTCGTGGGCGTGGAAGAGTTCGGCGGGCCCGAGGCCCTGAAGGTCTTCGAGGTTCCCGAGCCGCACGCCGGCCCCGACGAGGTGCGGCTCCGGGTGCACGCGGCGACGGTCAACCCCACGGACACCTACACGCGCAACGGGGCCCGCGCCGCGTTGCTCACGTCCGCGCCGCCGCCCTACGTGCCCGGCATGGACGCTGCCGGCGTCGTCGACGAGGTCGGCCCGGGCACGTCCGGGCTCGCCGTCGGCGATCGCGTCATGGCCATCGTCATCCCCAACGGCGGTCACGGCGCCTACAGCGAACATCTCGTGCTGCCGGCCGAGTCGGTGGTCCGCATGCCTGCGGGAACCGGCTTCGCCGAGGCGAGCACGCTGCCGATGAACGGCCTCACCGCACGGCTGAGCCTCGACCAGCTCGCGCTCACCCCTGGGCAAACGCTCGCCGTCACGGGGGCGGCCGGCTGCTACGGCGGGTACGTCGTGCAGCTGGCCAAGGCCGACGGGCTCCGGGTGATCGCGGACGCCAGCGAAGCCGACGAGGACCTCGTGCGCTCGCTGGGTGCCGACGTCGTCGTGCGTCGGGGGCCGGACGTTGCGTCACGGATCCTGGCCGCGTGCCCTGGCGGGGTTGACGCCCTTGCGGACGGCTCGGTGCAGAACGAGCAGGTGTACGACGCCATCCGGGACGGAGGCGGCATGGCCACCGTGCGCGGGTTCCAGGGGCCAGCGCCGCGGGGGATCACGCTGCACCAGACCTGGGTGCGCGACTACTGGAAGGCCAACGACAAGCTCGACCGGCTCCGCGAGCAGGTCGAGGCGGGTGCGGTAACGCTACGCGTCGCCCGCACCTTCACCGCCGCAGATGCCGCGGAGGCCCACCGGCTGCTGCAGGCCGGCGGCACCCGCGGCCGCCTCGTCATCGAGTTCTGAGCGGTGCCCACCAGCCGGCCACCTCGGGAGCGAATCGCTTCGAGTACGCCTGCATGAGCTCGGATGCGTCGGCCGGCATCTCCTGATGCTCGGTCGGCGTCAGCGGTGACGCCGACCCGATGGGGTCCACCCACTCGAGGCGGAGCCCGGCGAGCACCTCACCGAGCGCCGGCGACGCGCTCTCGTGGTGATCGCTCGTCTGGTGCTCCATGAAGCCGACGAAATCGTCGAAGCTCAGCAGCGTGTAGTAGGTGCCCGGGTCCGCCCCTCGCCAGTACTCGTACCGGCGGACGTTGGCCTCGTGCTCGTGCGTCGAGCGGTACAGCTCGGTGGCAATCTCCTCGAACCGAGCCTCGGAGCCGGGCTTCACACGGAGATGGGCAAGGATCGTGGCCATCGCCCCACGGTAGCGACCCGGACAACAACACTCGGGCGCCACCCCTCGGACGCGACCCCGCGACCGACGATCCGACGTCAGCGGGTGACGAGGATCCGGGCCGACGCGAACGAACCGATGCCGACCCGGACGCCGCCGATCTCGACCGTCACCGTCCCGTCCGGTGACGTTGCGGTGACCTGCCCGGACCGCCCCGGCCGGATCGAAGCGTCCTCCAGGAACTCGAGCATCCCGGGGTCGAGTTCGAGCTCCTCGGGAATGCGGGCGACGGTGAACTCGCCGCCGACCGAGATCACCGCCAGAGGCGTCGCATCAGGAGCTTCATACGTGGATCCGGGAATCGGGTTGCCGTGTGGGCACGTCGTCGGCTGGCCCAGGACACGGTTCATCGCGACCTCGACGGCGTCGGACATGACGTGTTCCCACTTGCCCGCCTCGCGGTGCGCATCCGCCCAGGGCAGGCCGAGCACGTCGGTGAGGAACCGCTCCGCCAGCCGGTGCCGGCGCACGACCACCTCGGCGAGTGCACGCCCCTGGTCGGTGAGCCGGATGGTGCGATCGATCGCCACCAGGCCGTTCAGCTCCATCCGCTTCACCATCTCCGACACCGCCGGCCGAGAAACCCCGAGCCGCTCGGCGATCCGAGCCTGGATGACGGCGACATCATCCTCCTGGAGCCCGAAGATGCACTCGCAGTACTCCTCGAATGCCGGATGCCACTCCGCGCCCATCTGCCGATCCTACCGGCCGACCCGAGCGGCGAGCCGACCGTGCGAGCAACCCACGCAGTGTGCGCCAATTCCGTGTCAACCGTCACCGCTGACCGCACCGCCGAGCCCACCGCGCTCTACCGTCTCGTCGTGCCCCGTTTTCGGGTCGGCGTTCAACTCCACCCGCAAGCCACCACCGCCACCGCCCTCCAGGGCGCATGGCAAGCCGCCGACGGCATCGGCGCGGATTCGATCTGGGTGTGGGATCACTTCTTCCCGCTTTACGGCGACCCCAACGAGAGCCATTTCGAATGCTGGAGCCTGCTCGCCGCCATGGCGGTGACAACCCGTCGGGCCCGGTTCGGGGCGATGGTGTCCTGCATCGGTTACCGCAACCCCGACCTGCTCACGGACATGGCCCGCACCATCGACCATCTCTCGGGTGGCCGGCTCGTGCTGGGGCTCGGCGCCGGCTGGTTCGCGCGCGACTACGAGGCGTACGGCTACGACTTCGGCTCGGCGGGCAGCCGCCTCGACTCCCTCGAGCAGGGCCTCGAGCGGATCCGTCAACGGATCCCCAAGCTGAACCCGCCGCCGGCGGGCGGGTTGCCCATCCTGATCGGCGGTGGCGGCGAGCGCCGAACGCTCAAGCTCGTGGCCCAACACGCACAGCTCTGGAACGGGATCGGCGAGCCCGAGGTGCTTCGGCGCAAGAACGCCGTCATTGACGCCTGGTGCGAAGAGCTCGGGCGTGACCCGGACGAGATCGAGCGCACGGCGCTGGTGCCACCCGACGCCGAACCCGAGCCCTACCTCGACGCCGGCATCACGCACCTGATCGTCATGACCGGTTCCCCGTTCGACCTCGCTCCCGTGCAACGGTTGCTCGACCTCGCCGGGAGCTGAGTCGACCCGGTTGCGAGCTTCCGCCGCACGGCGGGCGGCGCACCCCCGTTGGCCGTGGACGCCTCCGTCGATCTCGCCTATCGGGCGCAACTCGTCCGCTTGCTGGCACGTCGGATCGATCAGTCGCTGGTGCGGAAGGTCCCGCTGCTCGTCGGCGACGACACGTGGCGAGGCCCGCTGGCGGTGACCGTGCAGGATCGCCTCTTCGATGTCCAGGTCCGCCTCGATCACACCCTCGGCCAGCTCTATGACGTGGCCCGATCCCTCGAAGCCGCAGCTGCGGCCGCAGCCGTTCGGGAAGCGGGCGGCATCCGGTGACCACCGGCTTCCTCGGGTTCGATCCGGAGCGGCTCGACGCGCTGTTGCGCCTGCTCGACAACGTCGGTGTCGAGGCGGAGCGTTGGCGCAGCATCGAACCGGCCGGGGAGATCGCAGTGGGGCACCTGCGCACCGGCATCGCCAACCTGCTCGAGCTGCGCCGAGACATCCGCCGGGTCCTGAGGAGCGGGGTTCTCGAGCGGACCTTTCCCGTGGCGCTGCTCGCACCCGTTCCGGGCCTTGCCCTCCCCCGGCGCTGGCAGGTCGCCACAATGGCGCCCCGTACGCCGAGCGACCTCGTGGCGCGCGCCGAGATCCTCCTCGTCGAGATCCTCGCTCGCCTCTCCCCGGCGGGGCTCCGCAGCTCGTGGCAGGACCTGGTCGAGCCCCTCCGATCGATCGCGGCGGGCAACGACGACGCCGCCACCGCCTTGATCGGCGGCCTGGGACCCGACGGCCTCGCCTTCCTGCTGGAGCGGCTCCACACCGCCGATCTCCCGGGTGCGGAGCTCCTGCCCGATGGGGGGACCCGGGCAGTGGCGCACGCCGTCGCCGTGCTGCTCGGCCGCCACCTGTCCCGGACCGGCACCGACGCGGCACCCTGGGATGCCGCATTGGCGGCGCTTCCTGGGCATGTAATCGCCCGGGTCGTGTCCTCGGCGGAGCTCCCCGACACCACGCTTGCTCGGCTCACCCGCACGCTGTTCGAACGTCCAGCGGCGACGGGAGCCGTGATCGGAGGGGAGGGGCCCACGGACATCGACCGTACGGCCGAAGCCCTCTCCCGACGACCGGCAGCGGCGCGAGCAGTTCTTGGCTCCCTCGACACCGCTGCGCGCTGGCGACTCCTCGCCGAGCCAACCCACGGGGGTATCCCGGCGCTCCTTCGCACGCTCGCCGACCGGGGACCTTCCGCCGCGCCCGCAGCCGCCCGCGCCCTGCCGCTGTGGATCGACACGGTACGAGCGGCGCCCGAGGCCCCCCGGGAGGACAACCGCGCCGCCCTCGGCGACGTGTTCGGAGCATGGATCGACGAGCTGGTCGGGTCCACCATCGGGGTCGGGAGCTGGCCGGCGCGATCGAGCGCCGAGCTCCACGAAGCGCTGTCGCTCGTTGCCCGGTCGGCCAAGGGCGCAAACGCGCTCACCGCTTGGCTGACGGCGATCACGCTCGAGGTCGGCCAACGCGGGATCGCCGTCGCCGAGTCCGTCACTCCCGAATGGGCTTCGGCTCTGCGGCTCGCCGGCCTTGCCGCCGAGCACGTCACGAGTGCGGTCGTCGCAGGCCGCACCGCCTGGGCAGCGGCTCGGGCCGAGGAGCGAGCGACGCTGGTCTGGCTGATCGAGGAGGTCGTCGCGCATCCGATCCATGCGGTCACGGCACCGGCGCGCGCCGTCCCGGGCGTGTCGATGGCCGTCGGATGGTTGGGTGACCGCAGCGTCGAATGGCTGTCGTCCCGTCTCGCCGGGGGACTCGGTGCTGCCCCGGCCGACGAGCCCGCTCGCGTCCGTGCCGAGGTGGAGAGCGAACGGGAGGTGGCCCATCTGGTGCTCGTGTCCGTCGTGCTCGCAGCTGCCGGCGCGCCCGCAGCACTGCGCACCGCCGTGCGTTCGGCGCCCAGCCGGACGGAGGTGGCGGCCATCGCACACCGCTGGCGAGACGATCCGTCGGCGATTCGAGCCCTCGCCGCGCTCGACCACTACCTGGCCGGCTGGGCGAGTTGCGATCGTCGCATCTGCCGTTGAACCCCCGGGCGCGCGTAATCGACCACCCTGCGTACACTCCGGGGGTGCCTCCCCGTGTCGCGAGCCTTCTCGGCCCCGTGCTGCTCGCCCTCGCCGTGACCGCATGCAGCTCCTCGGGGACTGGCGTCGGGTCCACGACCACGCGCTCGGACCGGCCGGCGACCACGCTCGGCAGCGGCCCAACGGCGGCGACCGGGCCGACCGACGCGGAGACCGCCAACCCGCTCGGGGATCTCCTGGGTCGGCTGAACGACACCGAACGCGCCTGCATCACCCGGGAGTCGGGCGGATCGATCGACGTGGCAGACGCGACGGGATTCGAGAACGTGTTCGCTGCGCTCGTCTCGTGCCGCCCCGCCGCGATGGTGCAGGACATGGCTGACTCCGCCCAGGCACAGGCCAGCCTCGAACCGAAGCAGGCGACCTGTGCGACGAATGCGATGCTCGACCTGCTGGCGCGGAACCGTGCGCTGATCGCCCGGATGGCGAACGGCGCCAACCTCGGCGAGGAAGTCCGGGTGCAGCTCCTCACCCCCCTGCAAACCTGCGGCCTGTCGGCGGCACAGATCGAGTCGCTCACCGCCTGAGGTCCGGCGGAGAACCCGGTGATGGACGAGGTCGACCCGGTACTCGTCGAGGTGGTGCGCTCTCGCTTCGTCGAGAGCCGGCACCGAGGTGCCCTCGCGATGGTCGACGCGTCGGGCCGGACGCTGCTCGCGCTCGGGGACGTCGACGCCGAGATCCTCCCCCGCTCGGCACTCAAGCCGTTGCAGGCGTTACCGCTCGTGACGAGCGGCGCCGCCGACGAGTTCGATCTCGAAGATCGCCATCTCGCCGTCGCCATGGGTTCGCACACCGGCCGGCCCGAGCACCGGGCCGCCGTGCGCGAACTGCTCGACGCCGCCCGGGTTCCCGAGACAGCGCTCGCGTGCGGCACCCAACCGGGCCGGGACGACCCGTTGGGCACCAACTGCTCTGGGAAGCATGCTGCCTTCCTGGCCATCGCCCGCCGGATGGAAGCGCCGACCGACGGGTATCTGTCGCTTGATCACCCGGTGCAGGTCGCGGTGCGGTCGGCGATCGAGGGGTGCTGCGGTTCCTCCTGCGGGGGGCCCGCACTCGACGGTTGTTCGGCTCCGGCCTGGCGCGTGCCGCTGCGCGCCCTCGCGACCGCCTACGCGCGCTTCGCCGCCGACGCCGGGCCGTCGGCTCGGTTGTTCGACGCCGGCATCGCCGAACCGTGGGCCCTCGCCGGTGACGGCACGTTCGTCACGTCGGTGACACAGGCAGCCGACGGGCGGGCGCTGGTGAAGTCAGGGGCCGAGGGGGTCCTGGCGGCAGGGATCCGACCTGAGGGCATCGGCATCGTCGTCAAGATCGCCGATGGTGCCGCCCGGGCGGCCGAGGTCGCGCTCGCCACCGTCCTCGGTCGGGTGCTGCCCGGACTGGATCTCGCGGCGTTCACCCGACCGCCCGTGCACCGCTTCACGGGCGAGGTCGTCGGCGTCGTGCGGCCGAGCCTGCTGCTCTGAGCTGCAGCGGCCTGGCCCGAACCGCCCCGCCGGGATGGGACGATGGAGGGCATGCACGCGACACGTCTCGCCGTCACGCCCACCGCCGGTGCTCTCGGGGCCGAGATCACCGGGATCGATTGCACCCGGCCGCTCGACCCCGAGCAGGTGGCTGCGCTGCGCGCGGCACTCGACCGCCATCTCGTGGTGTTCCTGCCTGACCAGCCGCTCACCCTCGACCACCTCGAGCGGCTCACCGACGAACTCGGCGGTCGAGACGTCACCCCCTACGTGCGGGCCGTGGAAGGACGCCCCTACGTCATCCGCGTGATCAAGGAAGCACACGACGAGTTGAACTTCGCGAACGCCTGGCACACGGATCTGTCGTACCTGCCCGAACCTCCCTCGTATACGCTGCTGCACGCCTGGGACGTGCCCGACGCCGGCGGCGACACGGTGTGGACCAACCAGCAACTCGCCTACGACACTCTGTCGCGCGGGCTGCGCGCCACCCTCGACGGTCTCGACGCCGTGCACTCGGCGGGCCCGGCGTACGGCACGGGCGGCTACCTGGACAAGGTGGCCGACAAGACGTCGATGGCGATCGAGCCGTCGCCGGAGGCCTACGGAACCCAGGTCCACCCGGTCGTCACCGCGCATCCTTCCAGCGGGCGATCGGCGCTGTACGTGAACCCGACCTACACCCAGCGCTTCGAGGGGTGGACCGCCGCCGAGTCCCAGCCGTTGCTCGACGTCGTTCATCGCCATGCGACCAATCCGAACTTCACCTGCCGGTTGCGGTGGCGGCGTCACACCCTTGCGATCTGGGACAACCGCGCCACGATGCACAACGCGCTCAACGACTACCGAGGGGTCCGGCGAGAGATGTTCCGGACCTCGGTGCACGGCTCGGCACCGATGGCTGCCCGGGCGCGCTGAGCGACGAACCGGCAAGGCTCGGTCGAGGACCCGGCAAGGACCGGGCACGGTCCATCAGGCTGACGGGTGAACGGTCCGATGCGTTGGGTGCTGCCCGTGCACCCCACTCGTCATGGACCGACCGACCCGCCCCCGCATCCGTGTCGACCACCGGCGGTCGGTGCGCGCCGGCCTTGCGATCACGGTGGCGATCCTGGCCAGCAGCTGCACCCCGGAATCGGTTCGAGCCTCGAGTGGCGGGGCCACCGGCGCGACCGGACGAGCGATCACCTCACCGGTCGAACGACCGACGGGAGGTGGCGCCACCAGCTGGGACGACGGCCGGACTCACGTACTCGTCCAGCTCGCAGGCGCCTGGGAAACGCCGGCCATGGTGCAGCCCACACCGGGCCGCAGCTGGTCGGCCGGTGCCCCGCTGCCCCGGCAGGCGGCGACCGGCAACGACCGCGCCGCAGTGATCGCCGCCGTCGCAGCCGTCCCCGGCGTGGTCGAGGTGCGCTCGCTCGCACCGGGACTGCTCGCCGTTGCGACCGATGGGCCGACGGAGCCGCTGGCAGCCGTTCCGGGCGTCGCCGGCGTCGATGACGACGTGCTCATGCAGTTCGGGGACCTCGACCCGCTCTTCGGTCGCCAGTGGGCCTTGCGCAACGTCGGCGATCCTGCGCAGACGGGCGGCGCACCGTCGGTCGCCGGCGTCGACATCGGCGCGCCCGACGCATGGGCGGTGGCCACCGGCGCCGGTCAGGTCATCGCGGTGATCGACTCCGGCGTCGCCCTCGACCATCCGGATCTCGCCGGGCGCTCCTGGCGCAACGCTGCGGAACGTTGCGGGAACGGGCTCGACGACGACGGCAACGGTCTGGCCGACGATTGCGTCGGATGGGATTTCGGCGGCGACGATCCCGATCCTCGCCCCGACCCCGCCGCCTCGGTGCGAAACCACGGGACTCATGTCGCCGGCATCGCTGCCGCGACCCTCGGCAATGGGGTCGGTATCGCCGGGGTTGCGCCCGATGCCCGGATCATGGCGCTCAAGGTCTCCCGGGGTGAGGTGTTGCCGTCCTCGACCGTCGTCGCAGCGATGCGGTACGCCGTCGACCACGGCGCGACGGTGATCAACCTGTCGCTCGGGGTGACAGGGGTGACCCGCCAGCGGATGGGCGCCCTCGAGCAGGCGATCGCCTACGCCCAGGCAGCCGGGGTGACGGTCGTGGCAGCAGCGGGCAACGCGTCGAGTTCGCTCGACGTCACCGACACCTGGCCGGCCGGGTACTCACGCTGGTACGACAACGTCGTCACGGTCGGGGCGACGACGGCGACCGACGCCCGGGCGTCGTACTCGAACTACGGAACCCCGGTGGTCGTCTGGGCGCCGGGGAGCGCCATCTACTCGACGCTCGCCGACGGCATGGGCTACGGCTTCATGAGCGGCACGTCGATGGCGACCCCGATCGTCACCGGAGCGATCGCCGTGCTCCGATCCGCCGGCACGACCGAGGCGGGCGCGCTGCGCACGGCGCTCACGAGCGCGGCCGTGCGCGCCGGACCCGGGCCCCGGCTCCACCTCGGCGGGGCGCTCACCGGCAACGGGTCGGGGCCGCCGTACTCGACGATGACCGCCTACGGCCTCGACGCGGTCCGGGCCGGCTCGCCCTCGACGATCGACCTCGCCATCGAGGCACGCAACCTCGGCGTCGCAACGGCCCGCGTGCGCCTCGCAATGGCGACCCGGGAGGGCGGGTCGGTGTACGGCGTGGGCGCACTGTCGCTCAGCCTGACCGACGCCGGCGCCGCGCCGGTTGCCGTCGTCTCCGATGACAACGGCACCCTGGGATGGTCGGCCTCGGTCCCGGCGGCCGAACTCGCGTCGACCGGACGCCGACTCCGACTGTTCGGCGCGCTCTCCGAGGGCCGATACGCCATCGTCGCCGAACTGATCGGACCTGACGGCTCCTCACTCGACCGGCCGCTCGCGCTCGCGTTCGACGTCGCCGCCGCCGCTCCCGCCTCGACGCCCGGACCGGCTCGTGTGAGCACGACTCCGGCTCCTCCACCGGCCAGCTCACCGGGGCCCGGGCCGGCGACCTCGGCCCCGACCGCACCCGGACCAGCGATCACCTCGCCGACGACGACACCGGTCACGACGCGCCCCGCCGCGCCGCGGGCGGCCACGCCCACGACGGCCACCACGGCGCCGGCTGCCAGTGCGCCGACCACTACCGGGGCGCCGTCGACTTCGACACCGGTCGGGGCCACGCCCGCCGAGCGGCCGGTAGCGCCTCCGTCGCCGGCCACGACGAACGCCGGCCGTTCCGGCGGGTCGGCGCCGGCGAACGTCGGTGGCGCACCCGGTGCGCCAGGGTCCGGCGCGGCGCCAATCCCCCCGGGCGGGACGCCGCCGGGCGGGCCCCCGCCTGCGGGATCGCGTCCGCCCGACCCGATCGAGGACACCCGACCCCCGGTCGAGGCCGGTGACTGGTCGTTCCAGTCCGCGGTACCCGCCGCCGGTCCGACGGGGGGCGGGACTGCGCTCACCCTCAACGGGCGGTTCCCGGTCGGCCGGACCGTGTACGTCTGGTTCGGTGCCAGCGTCGCCCAGGCGCTCGCACCGACACCCGGGAGCCTGGTGGTCCTCACACCGCCGGCGGCTACGCCCGGCACCGTCGACGTCTCGGTGCGGTTCAACGACGGCGGCCGCCTCGTAGCCCTCACCCGACCGGCGTCGTACACCTACCTGGCGCCGACCGATCGAGCGGCGGTCGGCGCCCTGCGCCCGCAGCCGGCCCGTCCGGCGGCCCCCGCCCCGGGCTCCGCCACCACGAGCCCTGCCACCGCCGGACCCACCAGCCCGGTGACGACCGCCCGGCCCCCCAGCACCGCCGTGCCGCCGTCACCGACGACCAGCCCGACGACCCGGCCCGCCCCCCTTCCGGTGCCACCCTCGCCGACGACTCGTCCGGCTCCGGTTCCGACCACCGCTGGCCGACCACCGGCACCACGGGTCCAGCGAGGCCCACTGACCCTGGTTGCGCCGACAACGAACTCGCTCCTCGGCCGGCTCGAACCAAGCCACCTCGCCACGCCGTGCGCAGCATCGGCCTGCCGGGCCATCCGACTCGGCTGAGTAGCGTCGCCGCATGGGGCAACGTTTCGAAGACGGATTCTCGGGCCGCACTGCGGTCGTGACCGGTGGCGGCACCGGCATGGGCCGGGAGCTCGTCCACCAACTGACCGCCGACGGATGCGACGTCGCGACCTGCGACGTCATCATCGACAATGCCGAGCAGACCGCGGCGCGCTGCGCCGCCGACGGCCACCCCGGCTCGGTGCTCACCTTCGCCGCCGACGTCTCCGACGAATCCCAGGTGCTGGCCTTCGCCGAGGCGGTCGGCCGGTGGCGCCCACGCGTGAACCTGTTGTTCAACAACGCCGGCATCGGTGGAGGCGGCACGATCGTCGCCGGGGATCGCGCCCAGTGGGAGCGGGTCTTCGACGTCTGCTGGTACGGCGTCTACTACTCGACCCTCGCCTTCCTTCCCCAGCTGCTGCGGGCCGACGCCGGCGTCGTCGTGAACACGAGCTCGGTGAACGGCTTCTACGCCTCGATCGGTCCCGACCTGCCACACACCGCCTACAGCGCAGCGAAGTTCGCCGTGAAGGGTTTCACCGAGGCTCTCATCACCGACTTCGCCGTCAACGCGCCCCACCTGCGGGCCGCCGTGGTGATGCCTGGCCACATCGGCACCTCCATCCAGGCCAACTCCGACGCGCTCCTCGGGCTCGACGACCCTGCCCGGCTCCGGGACCGGTACGCCTCGGCGGGGCGTAGCGCCGATCACCTGAGCGACGACGAACTCCTGGCCCGAGCCCGACGCCGGGCCGAATCGTTCGAAGCCTCTGCGATCACGACCGCTGCAGAGGCCGCCGCCAACATCCTGGACGCCGTGCGCCGGGACGAGTGGCGGATTCTGGTGGGGCCCGATGCCGTGCTGATCGACGAGATGGTCCGCGCCGACCCCCGCCACGCCTACGAAGCAGATTTCCACCGGCGCTGGGCGATGGGCATGGCCGAGTTCCGCCGGGACGCGCTCAGAGCCCGAACGACCGACCGATGATTTCCTTCATGATCTCGGTCGTGCCGCCGTAGATCGTGGTGATCCTGGCATCGGCGTAGGCCCGGGCGATCGGGTATTCGCGCATGTAGCCGTAGCCGCCGAACAGCTGCAGGCACTTGTCGACGGCCCGCTTCTGCAGTTCCGTGCACCACCACTTCGCCATCGCTGCCTCCTCGGCGCTCAAGGCGCCCCGGCCGAGGGCCTCGATGCACTTGTCGACGAACGCCTGGGCGACCTCGACCTCGGTGGCGACCTCGGCGAGGACGAACTTCGAGTTCTGGAACGACCCAATGCGCTGCCCGAAGGCCTGCCGTTCCCGCACGTACTCGAGCGTCCAGGCCAGAGCCTGGCGAGCCGTGGCCACGCCGGTCACGGCGATCGAGAGGCGCTCCTGGGGCAGGTTCGACACGAGGTAGGTGAACCCACGTCCTTCCTCGCCCAGCAGGTTCGTGACCGGCACCCGCACGTCGGTGAAGAACAGCTCCGCCGTGTCCTGGCCGTGAAGCCCGATCTTGTCGAGGTTCCGACCCCGCTCGAAGCCCTCCATCCCCCGCTCGAGGACCAGCAACGAGATCCCCTTGTGCTTGAGCGCCGGATCGGTCTTGACCGCCGTGATCACGACGTCGGCGTTGATCCCGTTCGTGATGAACGTCTTCGCGCCGTTCACGACGTAGCAGTCACCGTCACGGATCGCCGTGGTGGACATCGAGGCCAGGTCGGAGCCGATCCCCGGTTCGGTCATTGCGACGGCGGTGACCAGTTCGCCCGACGCGATCCCCGGCAACCAGCGCGACCGCTGTTCGTCGGTGCAGTACGTTAGGAAGTAGGGGGTGGTGATGTCGTTGTGGAGGGTCAGCCCGAGCCCGACGGAGTTGGCGCCGGCCGCAGCGATCTCCTCGGCCAGCACGACGTTGAACCGGAAGTCGTCCGAGCCGCCCCCGCCGTAGGACTCGGGGATCTGGAAGCCGAGGAACCCCAGTGAACCCGCCTGGGTGAACACCTCTCGGGGCACGATGCCGGACTCGTCCCACTCGACCACGTGCGGGGCGACGTCGTTGGCCAGCCAACTGCGCACGCTGGCGCGGAACTGCTCGTGGATGTCGTCGAACAGGGTGCGATCCATGAGTTCGGCACCGTACCCGGCGAGCGGATTCAGCGGGCGGTGGTCGCCGGCGATCCGATCGGCACCACGCCGCAGGCCCGCTGGTTGTAGGCGTCGACCCGCTCGCCGGCTGCGGTGAACGTCCGGTCCTCGCCGATCGCGAGCACCGCACCGGCGAGGGTGCCCCACTGCCAGCCGCCTTGCTCGGTGGCCGCACCGAGCTTGCCGTAGCCCGTCACGACGATGCCGAGGTCGTCACGGAGTTCCGTCGGCGCAGCCGACGCCATCACCGGGAGCACCGCCCGAAGCTCGGCAAAGGCCAACCGGAGTTGGCCGGGCTCGCGCGACGCTGCGAGATCGACACTCGCAAACCGGCGCGCCGCCGCGCAGTAGTCGGTCGGATCGACCGGAGGCACAGACGGCGCCGCCGCCGATTCCGTCACCGATGCCGTGGTCGAACGCGACGCGGCCGAGGTGCTCGGCCCCGTCGGCTGCGCCGTCGAGCCGTCCGAGCACGCGCCGGCTGCGACGACGACTGCGCCAGCCACGAACCACGCTCGGGTCCGGCTCACGAACCCGCCACCGGTCGCAGGTCGAGCTGGGCCTTGATCACCCGAGCCAGCCAATCGGCACGCTTCTGGTACCCCGCGTCGGTGAGGTGGATCCGGTCGGAGTCCATGATCTTCGGGTCCTGCTTCACGAACCCCACCCAGTCGACGACGAGCACGTTGCCCCGTCGGGTCGCCGCCTGGCGCACGAGTTGGTTGAACCGGTCCGCCACCTTGCCCGACGCGGTCTTCGGATCCCGGTAGGGCGGGACCCACACGATGGGAACGGCCTTGGGCACGGCGGCGAGCGCCGCGTCGATCCGGCCGATCAGCTCCTCGTCCTTCGCCCCCGCCGTCGAGTCGTTGGTTCCCAGCGCGATCACCACCAGCCGCCGACCCGGGCTGTTGGTCTGCAGCTCGGTGACGCCGTCAGGGATCTCGCGGCCGATCTCGGCGGAGGCGTCGAACTCGAAACCGACTCGGGCCGCGGCCTCGGTGAAGAAGTCGAGACAACCGACGGTGAGCGAATCACCGACGACGAACACGTCCCGCTTTCGCACCGGCACCGTGGTGGTGGTCGTCGTCGGCGGTGGGTCGGTCGGAAGGGTCGGTTCCTTGGTCGAGATCGGGGTCTGCGCCACCGTCCCGTCGTCGCCGCAGGCGGTGGCACCCACCGTCACGACCACGAGCAGGGCGAGGATCCGGCGCAGCACGGTGCCCATCATCGCGGGCCGGGCCGCTACCGTGCCCGCGCATGGCGCACGAGTTCCTGAGCGACGACTGGTTCGAGGCCGCCAAGGCCGTCTACGAGGAGCACGGCAAGGGGGTCAAGCCGCCGTTCGCGATACGGATGCAGCAGGTCGTCACCGATGTGCCGTGGGGCGGCGAGGTCCGGACCTTCATCGACACCTCCGGCGATGAGCCCCGGATGGAAAAAGGCGAACTCGACAAGCCGGACGTCACCCTCACCACCGACTATGCGACGGCCAAGAAGCTCTTCGTCGACCAGGACCAGGCAGCGGCGATGCAGGCCTTTATGTCCGGGAAGATCAAGGTCGCCGGCGACATGAGCAAGCTGATGATGATGCAAACGGCCCCGCCGGTCGACGCCATGGTCGCTATCTCGGCCCACATCAAGGCGATGACCGCCTGAGCCATGCTCAGGTGACGGTGCCCGAGCCGGCCGACACGTCGCGCCACTCCTCGCCGTCGAGCACGGCGCCGAGATGTTCGACGGCATCCCAGACGTCGATGAAGCGCAGGTAGAGGGGCGCGAACCCGAACCGGCAGATCGACGGCGCCCGGAAGTCGCCGATGACCCCTCGGGCGATGAGGGCCTGGACGATGCCGAACGCATGGGGGTGGAACAGGCAGACCTGGCTTGCGCGGCATGACGGGTCCCGGGGCGTCACCACGGTGAGCCCGTGGGGAGCCAATCGGTGGTCGACGAGTTCGATGAACGCTTCGGTGAGTGCGACCGATTTCGCCCGTATCGCAGCGAGATCGACCCCACCGAACGCATCGAGCGCAGCGTCGAACGCGGCGAGGGACAGGATGGGTGTCGTGCCCACGAGTAGGCGGGCAACGCCGGGTGCCGGGTCGTAGCCGGGCGCCATGGCGAAGGGCTCGACATGGCCGTGCCAACCCGGGATCGGATTGCGCAGTCCCCCGTGGTGCCGGCGGGCCACGTAGGCGAACGCCGGCGCACCCGGACCACCGTTGAGGTACTTGTAACCGCAGCCGACGGCCAGGTCGACGCCGGCGCCATCGAGGTCGACGTCGACCGCCCCCGTCGAGTGCGCCAGATCCCAGAGCGCCAGTGCGCCGACTCGATGCGCGGCCTGGGTCAGCGCCGGCAGATCGTGCATGGCACCGGTCCGGTAGTTGACGTGGGTCGCGACGAGCGCGAGCACGTCCGCGTCGAGCGCGCCGGCGAGTTCCTGCGCGTCCACCACACGTACGGCGAGACCATGCCGGGCGGCCACGGCGTCGATCAGGTAGCGGTCCGTCGGGAAGTTCTCCGCCTCGGTGAGCAGCACGCGGCGGCCCGGCCGCAAGGTGACGGCGACTTCGAGCAGCTTGAACAGGTTGACCGAGGTCGAATCGCACACCACCACCTCGCCCGGCCGTGCGCCCACGAGAGGAGCGATCCGATCACCGACCGCCAAAGGGAGGGCCCACCACCCGTGTTCGTTCCACGAACGGATCAGATCGACACCCCATTGCCGTTCGACGACGTTGCGCAACCGTGGACCGACGCCCACGGGCAATGCGCCGAGCGAGTTGCCGTCGAGATACACCGTCCCGGGAGGCAGGACGAACCGCTCGCGCAACGGAGCCAACGGATCGGCGTCGTCGCGGTCCTGCGCCTCGGCCCGCGAGCGCAGCCCGGCGCCGCCGATCACCGGGGCCGGGCCACCGGCGGCTCGGTGCCGTCGATCGCCGACTGGGCCCGCTCACGATAGATCTCGGCGTAACGCGGGTGGGTGAGCACCCAGAACCGGTCGGTACGGACGGCGTCGACGACCGCAGCGGCCACGACCTCGGGCGAGATCGCCTCGCCGGCGTTCAACAGGCTCGCCCCGATCGCCTCCTCCGGATCGGCCCCCGGCCGGACCACCCGGGTGGTCTCGGCCAGGCTGGTGGCCACCACACCCGGGCAGAGCACGGACACCCCGACTGCGGCATCGCGGGCCCGGAGGTCGACCCGCATCGACTCCGACAGGGCGACCACCCCCTGCTTGCCGACCAGGTACGGCGCGAGCGACGGGAACGACACCAGGCCGGCGACCGAGGCCGTGTTGACCACGTGGCCCGGTTCGCCGGCGGCCAGCATCCGCGGCACGAAGCTGCGCACCCCATGGATCGGGCCCCACAGCAGCACGTCGAGCGCCCAGCGCCAGGTGTCGAGATCGGCGTCCCAGGCCGTCCCGTGGCTCACGATCCCGGCGTTGTTGCACAACAGGTGGACGGCACCGAACTCGGCGTAGGCCGCATCGGCCAGGGCGTCGACGTCTGCCGCCGAGGTCACGTCGCAGCGCACGCCCACCGCGGCGGCACCCCGGTCGCGCAGGCGCTCGGCGGCGGCATCGACGGCACCGGATCGCAGGTCGGCGACCACGACCTTCATCCCTTCGGCAGCGAAGCGTTCGGCCATCGCCAGGCCGATCCCGCTCGCGCCCCCGGTCACCACGGCCACGCGGCCCTCGAGTTCCCCCAGCACGGCGGGCACCCTACCGGTCGGACCTACACTGATCGCCATGCCGCTGTACGAGTACCGCTGCCGCACCTGCGACACCCCGTTCGAGCTGCGCCGCTCCATGGGGGAGTCCAACGCCCCGGCCCCGTGCCCGAACGGCCACGTCGATTCCGTCCGCCTGCTGTCGGTGTTCGCATCGGTGGGCGCCTCCACCGGCGGATCGGCTGCGCCGGCCCCGGCACCCAGCGGCGGCGGGTGCGGAGCGGCGTGCGGCTGCCACCACTGACCGCATCGCCGGCGACCGCTGGCTCAGCGCACGCCGAAGAGGTGTTCGACGGCGAGTTGGTCGAGCCGGTCGTACCCCGCACCGCGGCCGGCGCGCGCATCCGGGTCGAACTCCTCGGCACGTAGCGCGGCGAGCGTCTCCCCCGGTGACCGGGTGGGCACGGCGAGTTCGTCACAGCCCGCCGCAGCCATCGCCGCTTGCACCTCGGGATCGGACCGGAACGCCGCTGCCTTCTCGGCCAGGATGAGGTAGTTGCGCATGCACCCACGTGCGAAGTCCCACACCCCGTTCATGTCCTCGGTGCGGTAGGCGCGGCAGTCGAAGTGACGCGGACCTTCGTAGCCCGAGCGCTCGAGGAGATCCACCAGGAAGAGCATCTCCTTCTGACCCTCGGCACCGAAGCGATAGTCCTGGTCGTACTTCACGCCCTTCTGGGCGTTCAGGTCGATGTGGAACAGCTTGCCGTGCCAGAGGGCTTGGGCGACCCCGTGGTGGAAGTTGAGGTTGGCCATCTGCTCGTGGCCGACCTCCGGGTTGAGGCCGACACGCGCCGGGCGCTCCAGGGTCTCGATGAACGCCAACGCATGTCCGACCGTCGGCAGGAAGATGTCGCCGCGCGGTTCGTTGGGCTTGGGTTCGAACGCGAACCGGATGTCGTAGCCCTGGGTCTCCACGTACTCACCGAGCAGATCGAAGGCCTCCTTGTACCGGTCGAGCGCCGTGCGCACGTCCTTGGCCGCGTCGGTGTCCGTGCCCTCGCGTCCACCCCAGCAGACGTAGGTGCGCGCACCGAGCTCGGCAGCGACGTCGAGGTTGTCCATCACCTTGCGCACCGCATACCGACGGATCGCCCGGTCGTTGGCCGTGAAGGCCCCGTCTCGGAACACCGGGTGGAAGAACAGGTTGGTCGTCGCCATCGAGCAGACCACGCCGCTCGTCTCGAGGGCGCGACGGAACCGGGCGATTCGACCGGCACGATCGGCGGCACCTTCGCCGGGAGCGAGCAGGTCGTCGTCGTGGTACGACACCCCCCACACCCCGAGTTCACCGAGTCGGGTGACGAGGTCGACCGGATCGGTCCAGGGCCGCACGGCATCGCCGAACGGGTCCCGGCCCGGGTGGCCGACGGTCCACAGTCCGAACGCGAACCGGTGCTCGGGGCGGGGTTCGTAGGTCATGACAGCTCCTTGGCCAGCGAGAGGGACAACGGCACGACGGTGGGATCGTCGAACACCCGGGACATCGAATGCAACGCCCCGCCGAGCGCCGCTGCGGAGTACCCGAGCCTCGAGCACACGATCCGGCATCCGACCGGGTCCGGCGTGAGCGCCCGCGCCCGGACCGTGCGCTCCACCACCGGCTGCACCCAGGACCCGACCGACGGGTAGAACCCGGCGAGCACGACCACCTCGGGGTCGAACAGCGCCACCAGGGAGGCGATCCCGAGACCCAACCAGGCCCCGAGTTCGTCGAGCGCCTCGAGTGACCGGCCGTCGCCGGCCCGGGCTCGATCGGTGACCAGGCGGAGCTTCGCTTCGGGATGCATCCGGGAGGCGAGGACCTCCTCGGCGACATCGGGCAGAGCGCTGCGCAGCAAGCGCTCCAGGCCGACCACGGTCTCCAGGCATCCCGTCGCACCGCAACCGCACCGGGTCCCGTTGCGCTCCAGGGCCATGTGGCCGACCTCGCCGGCAAACCCGGCGCGACCGCGCAGCACGTGACCATCGATCACGATGCCGGCCCCGACCCCCATCTCACCGGCCAGGTACACGAGGTTGCGCACCCCGTTATGACCGCCGGCCCGCAGTTCGGCGAAGGCGCCGAGGTTGCAGTCGTTGTCGACGTGCACCGGCACCCCACCGCCGAGCGCACCCTCGAGCATCGACCCGAGGGGGACGTCGCGCCAACCGAGGTTGGGCGCGAACCGCAACGTGCCCGTCGGCTGGTCGACGACTCCGGGTACCCCGAGCGTGACCCCGACGATCGTCGCCCCGGCACGACTCGCCGCCGCCACGGCCTGGCGGGCCGCGCTGACGATCACCTTTGCTGCGCCTTCCTCGGACCGGCGGGCATCGATCGCCCGCTGGCGGCGTTGGATCACGCGACCCGCGAGGTCGTTGACCTGGAGCACGACGTAGTCGACGTTCAGTTCGATGCCCACCGACGCCACCGCCCGACCATCGATCTCCACGAGCGTGCCCGGTCGCCCCGTCCGTGCCGCCAGGGTTCCTGCGTCACGCACCAGGCCGCGCGCGGCGAGGTCGGCGACCAGGCTCGACACGGTCGCCTTGGTCAGACCGGTCTCGGCGGCGACTTGGGCCCGCGACCGCGGTCCATGCTCGTGGAGCAGCCGCAGCACGAGCGCAAGATTGTGACGCCGCATACCGGAATGGTCCGCCGGGGAGCCCGGAGCCGACGCAGCAGATGGCGACAGGAGTCGGCGGTCCACGACGCTCAGACGCCGGCCGCCGCGCGCTTGCGCGAGAGGGCGTCGATCGACGCGAACAACAGCAGTACGGCACCGTTGATGATGAACTTCGGACCGGCGTTCGAGAAGTCCACCGGCCCCTGCTCGCCGAGCAGCGGGAGCCCGTTGTTGATGAGCGCGAAGACCAGACCGCCGAAGACGGCATTGACCATGCGGCCCCGGCCCCCGAACAGGCTGGTACCCCCGATCACCGCCGCACCGACCGCGATCAACAGGGTGTCGTTGCCGCCCGTCTGAGGATCGACCGAGTTCAGACGCGAGGCGAGGGTGAGACCGGTGACGTAGGCGAGCAGGCTGCAGACCACGAACGCCGAGATCTTGATCCGAGCGACGTCGATACCGGCGCGCCGAGCGGCTTCGGCGTTACCACCGACGGCATAGACGTGGCGGCCCCACGCGGTACGACTCAGCGCGAACGTGAGGAGCGCAGTGAGGCCGAGCACCACGAGCACCGCCCACGGCACACCCTCGATCACGTTGTCACCCGGCCCTCGGTCGCTGTTGAGCAACGCCGTCGTGATCCCCCACAGCACACCGATACCGACGGTCTTCGCCAGAACAGCGCCGAGGGGCGACGCGGCCAGACCCTTGGCCCGCCGGCGCGACCCCCGGAGCAGACCGAGCGCCAGGTACCCGAAGGTGACGACCGCCCAGAGTGCCCAACCGAGCCAGACCGGCATGTTGTCGTTCATGAGCGCGATGACGAACGAGTCCTCGATGCGGATCGTGCCGCCCTCTTTGGTGATCTGCAGCACGACGCCCTGCCACGACAGGAAGAACGACAGCGTGACCACGAAGCTGGGGATCCCGATCTTGGCGACGAGCCACCCGGTGAGCATGCCGATGGCGACGGCGGCGACCAGCGACAGCCCGAGCGACGCGACGAGCGGCCAGTCGGCCTTCAGCCGGGAGGCGAGCACGGCGGCACACACCCCGGCGGTGTATCCGGCAGCGAGGTCGATCTCACCGAGCAGGAGCACGAAGCTGACACCCATGGCGAGGATGCAGATCGGAGCGGCCTGCTGGAAGTAGTTCCCGAAGTTGAACCGGGAAAGGAAGCTGTCGTCGGCGAACACGCCGAACACAACGGTGAGGGTGACGAGCGCCGCGACGGCCGGGGCGAGGCCCAAATCGCCACCGGTACGGAAGCGCTGCAGGTAGCTGCGCAGTTGCTCGCCAAGGGTGACCTGCTCGGTGTCGAGCGCGAAGTCCTGCTTGGCGGTGGTGACGGGGGCGTCGTCCATCAGATCCCGACCGCCTCGGCGCGAGCCAGACCGAGATCGCCGGAGCGCCCGGTGGTGATCAACTCGACCACTTGGGTGCGCGTCACGTTGCGCCGCTCGACGTCGGCTGCGAGCCGGCCGAGGTAGAGGCACGCGATCCGGTCGGACACCTCGAACACGTTCTCCATGTTGTGGGAGATGATCACCACGCCGAGACCTTGGTCGGCGAGTCGCCGCACCAACCGGAGCACCTGCGCGGTCTGGGCCACCCCGAGCGCTGCGGTCGGTTCGTCGAGGACGACGAGCTTCGAGTTCCACAGCACCGCCTTGGCGATGGCGACCGTCTGGCGTTGACCACCCGAGAGACTCGACACCTTCTGCCGCACGCTCTTGAGCGTGCGGACGTTCAGTCCCGCAAGGGTCTCACGCGCGAGGCGCTCCATGGCGTCCTCGTCCAGGACACCGGAACGCTTCGACTCGCGGCCGAGGAACATGTTCTGGACGACGTCGAGGTTGTCGCACAGCGCGAGGTCCTGGTACACGAACTCGATCCCAAGCGCCGCAGCGTCCTTGGGACCGCGCACGGCAACGTCGCGCCCGGCGAATCGGATCCGCCCGGAGTCCATGGCGTAGATGCCGGCCAGACACTTGATCAGGGTGCTCTTGCCCGCGCCGTTGTCGCCGACGAGCGCCGTGACCGTCCCCGGATAGACCCGGAAGTCGACGTCGTGGAGCACGTGCACCGGGCCGAAGCTCTTGTTCACCCCCAGCAGTTCGAGCAGCGGCTGGGTCCCTGTCTCATCCATCGTGCGATTCCCCCTTCGCGCGCAGCGGGCGCTGCCCGACCGGTGGCACAGGTCGGGCAGCGCCCACCAGCCGGCATCACTTGATGCCCGCAGCCTCGCACTCCTTGGCGAGGTCCTTGCAGACCTCGTCTTTGGTGACGAACCCGTCGGCGATGACGTCCTTCACGTTCTCCTTGTAGATCGCGACCGGGGTGGCCAGCACCGAGGGCACCTCGGCGTTGGACTTGGTGTCCTTCACCGTGCCGCTCGTCGCCGGCTTCTCGCCCTTGGCCAGCGCGACCGCCGCCTTGGCCGCCGCCTCCGCCTCGGTCTTGATCGCCTTGTACACGGTCATGCACTGGTCACCCTTGAGGATGTTCCGCAGACCGTCCACGGTGGCGTCCTGACCCGTCACCGGAACCTGAAGGTTGTTCTTCTTCAGCACGGCGATCGCCGCACCGCCGAGACCGTCGTTGGCCGCAAGCACACCGTCGACCTTGCCACCGGCCTTGGCCAGCATCTGCTCGAAGATCTGGCCACCCTTGACGTTGTCCCAGTCCGGCACCGACTGGTCGTCGACGAGCGACCACTCCTTCGCGTCGAACTTGGGCTTGATCTTCGAGTCGTAGCCCTGCTTGAACAGCGTCGCGTTGTTGTCGGTCGGCGAGCCGTTCAGCACGGCGATCTTCGGGTTGCTCACCTTCTTGTCGGTGATGCACTTGACCAGACCGGTGCCCTGCAACTCGCCGACGGCCACGTTGTTGAACGACACGTACACGTCCGCGCCGCCACCGAGGGTGAGCCGGTCGTAGTCGATGGTCTTGATCCCGGCGTCCTTGGCCTTCTTCAGGATCGTGGCCCCCGAGTCCGAGTCGAGGTTGACGATCATCAGGACCTTGACCTTCTGAGCGATCATCGAATCGGCGATGGTCGCCATCTTCTGCTTGTCGCCCTCGGCGTTCTGGATCACCGCCTCGAACCCGGCGCCCTTGATCGCCGCGTCCAGGAACTTGCGGTCGGCGGTCTCCCACCGAGCCGACGACTTCGAGTCGGGCAGGATGACGCCGATCTTCCCGCCCGCGCCGCCGGCGGCGGTGGTGGCGGTCCCGGCCTTGGTGGTGGCGCTGCCGGAGGTGCTGTCGTCGTCACCGCAGGCAGCGGCAACGAGGCCGAGCGCGGCGGTGAGCCCGATCGCGAGAGACGCGGTCTTGCGCATGAGCGTGGGTTCTCCTTGTGTTGGGTCGGTGGGGGTGGAGCCGACGGCCCGACCTACGACCGGTAATCCCCCCTGCGGAACCCCCGGACGGCCTCGGCACACACCCCGTTCGTTTTCTAGCCAAACGAACTGCAGGTGTCCAGAGTTGGAGCGCCCCGATCCGGCCCGGCGCCGACGGGCCTCGTCTGCCACGCTGGCGCCCGTGGACGGCTTCCCCGAGGGCTTCTTCGACCGGATGGACTCGCAGGACGACGCCGCGTTCTACGCGCCGACCCGGCTCGTCACACACATCGACGATGGCGCCATCGCCGCCGTGGCCCGTCTCTACGACGAGTTGGGGCTCACACGCGGGCGGGTGCTCGATCTGATGTCGTCATGGATCTCGCACTTCGCCACGCCACCCCAGGAACTGGTTGCGCTCGGGATGAACCCGCAGGAACTCGAGGCCAACGCCATGGCCACGTCCTGGGTCCGCCACGACCTGAACACCGAGCCGACGCTGCCGTTCGACGACGAACGGTTCGACGCCGCAGTGTGCTGCGTGTCGGTCGACTATCTGGTCCGGCCCCTCGAGGTGTTCCGCGAGGTCGCCCGGGTGCTCGTCCCCGGCGGCCTGTTCGTCTGCACCTTCTCCAACCGCTGTTTCCCGACCAAGGCCATCGCCGGGTGGCTGGCCAACGACGAACGGGGCCGGGTGGCCATCGTCGGGGAGTACTTCCGCCGGAGCGGCGGCTGGGCGGACGTGACCGCCCAGCAACGCCCCACCCCGGCCTGGGGCGATCCGCTCTTCGCTGTCTGGGCGCGGCGAGGCCCGGGGCAGTGACCGCCCCGGGCCTCGCTCGACGCTGATCGGTTCAGCCGAGCTCGGTGCCGACGATCGACACGAAGCTCACGCAGGCCCCCGGGGAGCCGCCGAGGTTGTGCGTCATGCCCATCGTCTTGCCCATCTCGGTGACCGAGCGGATCTGACGGGGCCCGGCCTCCTGGCGGAGTTGGGTCCAGCACTCGAACAACATGCGCAGGCCCGAGGCACCGATCGGATGACCGAACGACTTCAGGCCTCCATCGGGGTTGATGGGCAGCTCCCCGTCGAGGTCGTAGGAGCCGGCCAGCACCTCCTTCCAGCCCTGCCCGCGCTCGGCGAAGCCGAGGTCCTCCATGAGGACCAGCTCGGTCGGGGTGAAGCAGTCGTGCACCTCGGCCATCGCGAGCTGGTCGCGCGGGGAGGTGATCCCGGCCTGCTGGTAGGCGTCCTCGGCCGAGCGGACCACCTCGGTGAACGAGGTGTAGTCGTAGCTCGGGTCGATCGGGCCGGCCGCGGGGCCGGCGACGAACGACAGCGCCTTCACGTACAGCGGGTTCGCGCAGTACTTGTGGGCGTCCTCGGCCCGCACGATGATCGCCGCGGCGGAGCCGTCGGACACGCCCGAGCAGTCGAAGATCCCGAGCGGACCGGCCACCAGCGGCGAGCAGGCGATCGTCTCCTTCGGGACCTCCTTGCGGAACTGCGCCCGGGGGTTGAGCGCCCCGTTGCGGTGGTTCTTCCAGGCGATCCGGGTCAGGACCTCCTTCAGTTCGTCGTCGGCGACGCCGTACTTGTGGGAGTAGGCCGGAGCCAGCAGCGAGAACGACGCCGGGGCGGTGGTGGTGGCCGAGGTGCCGTCGTTGGCCGGGGCGCTGACGACGAGGCCGGAGTAACCCGAGTCCTTCAGCTTCTCGACCCCGATGGCCATGACCACGTCGTAGGCGCCCGAGGCGACGGCGTAGCAGGCATTGCGGAACGCCTCCGAGCCGGTGGCGCAGAAGTTCTCGACGTGGGTGACCGGCTTGTAGTCGATCTTCAGCGGGCGGCTGAGGGTGAGGCCCGACAGGCCCGAGCCCATGGTGCCGAGCCAGAAGGCGTCGACGTCGCCGAGCTGGATGCCGGCCGAGCGCAGCGCCGCCTGCGACGACTCGATGAGCATGTCGTCGGTCGACCGGTCCCAGTGCTCACCGAAGTTGGTGCAGCCCATGCCGATGATCGCGACCTGGTCGCGGATGCCCTTGGATGCCATGTCAGTTGCTCCCCTGCGCGTTACGGATCGGTCGTGCCTTCCAGAAGTAATCGTGGATGCCGTCCTGGGTGTACAGGCGGCGGAACGTCATCTCGACGCGGTCCCCGATGCGCACGGCGGCGGGGTCGACGTCGGTCAGCTCGCACTGCATGCGGCCACCGCCGTCGAAGTCGACCACGGCGGCGACGACGGGCGGGGACAGCGAGAACGCCAGACGATCGACCGTGAAGGTGGCGATGGTGGCCGGAACATCGGCCATGCACACCGGCTCCATCTGGTCGATCGCACCCGAGCCCATCGACACCCGCGACGGCGGGAGGTGGAGGAAGCCACCTTCGTCCTTGGAGCCGTAGAACCCGTACTTCCACTTCGTCGACCGCAGCGACGGCGGACCGGCGGGACGCTCCGGCTCGGGCCGGCGCGGGGGTTCACGCTTGAGGAACCCGCGCCAGGTGAGGAACTGGGCGTAGGGCAGCGTGTCCTTGGTCGCAGCGATCTGCGCCCGGACGCTCGGACCGCGCTTGTAGGACGCGATCGCTGCGGTGGTGCGCAGCAACCACACCGTCACGCTGTCGGCAAGGGTGACCATCGCGATCGTCTGGCCGGGCTGGGCCCGGTCGAGCACGTCGGCGAGCACGATGCCGAACTGGGCAGCGCCGGCGTTTCCGATCTCCCCGGCGAGGTCGTCGGCATAGGCCTCGGCCCGAGCACCCACGGTCTTGGCCGACGCCTTCACGGCCCGCCCGTGCAGGCCGGTGAGGATGACGTGATCGAGATCGCCGCCGCTGAGGCCGGCGCCCTTGAGGGCGTCGCCCACCGCCTGCTCGACCAGCGGTGCGTACGCGAACTCGCCGAAGCGCTCCTCCCACTGTTTGGAGTAGGCCTCGCCCGGCACCCGCCACCGGTCGGTGAACTCGCCGGTGGCCACGGCACCGCCGATCGGCTCGGCGATCACATGGTCGCCTTCCCCGAACAGGATGGCCACCGCGCCGTCGCCGCCGTTGGACTCGTCGGCACCGCCGGGGAGGCCGGTGCGGATGTCGGACAGGATCGCCAGGCCGCCGGCCTGGTAGGCGGCCCAGGCCGCACCGACCGCTGACCCGACGGACCCGCATGCGTCGAACGCAGCGACGCCGGCATCGAGGCTGAGCGCCGCGTGGACGGCCGTCGCATTGGTCTTGTCGGCATAGGCCGGCGCCGTCGTCGAGAACCACAGCGTCGACGGCGACGAGCCGTCCGGCGCCTGTCGCAACGCCACGCGCCCGGCCTCCACGGCCATCGACGTGGTGTCCTCGTCGAAGGAAGCGACGGACCGGGCACCCTTCCCGCCCCCCGAGCCGAGCGACCCGGTGATCGCCTTGCGCTGCAATCGCCAATAGGGCAGATAGACCCCGTAGCTCACGATCCCCTTCATGCCCTCCCCTTCCTCGCGCCGGCCAGGCGCGGCGGACGCGTCGGCGCGGAGTCTACGGACCCCCCTGGGGTGCGTCCCAACAGCACGGAGCTTCATCCACGGTTCATCCGCAGGTGACCCGGGCGCCCGCAGGGCTCGGCACACTCGGACCCACGAGTTCTCCCCCCTGCGGAGAGCGTCGGGCGGGCCTGCACCCTCCCCCAGCGGGCCCGCCCGACCGCAGCTCAGCCGGCGTAGTAGGGGTTTGCGCCGGTGGAGTGGTCGGTCGCGTCGATCACCCGCTCGATCACCGGCACGGCCTGCTTGATCATCGTCTGCACGCCCTGGAGCATCGTCATGCGGCTCATGGCGCAGCCGTGACAGCCTCCACCCATCGTCAGGTACGCATGGCCCTCGCCGTCGTGGCCGATGAAGGTGACGAACCCGCCGTGGGCGTCGAGCGCCGGGTTGACCTCGGCCGCGATCACGGCTTCCACCTCGGCCGACAGCGCATCGCCGGTGATCAGGTTGCCGAGGTGCACCGGCCGCGGCCGGTTCGGGTTGCGCAGCACGAAGCCGTCGAGTTCGTGGTCGAGCACCGCGCCCTCGAGGTGCACGGTGTCCTTGGCCGGGATGATCACACGGAGTCCGTCGTGGCTGCGCACGACGTCGGTGAGCGCCGCTTTGGTGATCACCTGGAACGACATGTCGTAGGTGAACTCCGCGCCGGTGTCGGCGACGATCTCGATCCGGATCCCGAGACGGTCACCCTCTGGTTCACTGTCGCGGAGCTCGGCCAGCTTGATGCGGGCCGGCTCAGTCACCGTGATGACGAGATCGGCCGGGCCGGTGCCGGTCAACTCCCCGGCCACCGTGGTCCCCAGCTCCGAACCCAGTTCGGTACCCAGCTCGGGAGTCGTGTCCGGCATGCTCGACATGCGAAGCACGCTACCGTCGTCGTCGCCGCGCCGTCCGTTCGGAGGAAGCCATGACCGTCGACCAGCTCGCCGCGCTGCGCACCGAGGCCGACACCTTGGTCGCCGCCTGCCGACTCGCCGGCCCCGACGCGCCGGTGCCGTCCTGTCCGGGCTGGGACATCGCAGCGCTCGCCGGCCATGTCGGGTTCGTGCACCGATGGGCGGCACGGATCGTCACGACCGGCAACCGACCCGGCAAGGGCGAACTCGGCGAGCGACCCGACCGCACCGGCGCGATCGACTACCTCGCCGCCGGCATCGCCCCGTTGATCGACGCGCTCGGCGCAGCGGACCCGACCGCACCGTGCTGGAACTTCTCGCCGGCGCCGCAGGTGGCGGGTTTCTGGCTGCGCCGCCAGGTGCAGGAGACCGCCGTGCACCGCTGGGACGCCCAGACCGCCACGGGGACCCAGACGCCGATCGCGGCCGCCGTCGCCGCCGACGGCCTCGCCGAGGTGTTCGACGTCCAGATCCCGCAGGTGCTCGCGGTCCCGGACCGCCCGAGGGTCGACCTCGGCGGCTCGATCCATCTCCACTGCACCGACACCGAAGGCGAGTGGACGTTCCGGATCGACGGCGGGGCGCTCTCGGTCACCGTCGGGCACCGCAAGGGCGACGTCGCCCTGCGCGGGCCGGCATCGCAGCTGCTGCTGTCGATGTGGCGCCGGGTGCCGGTGTCGGCCGACGGCCTCGAGGTGTTCGGCGACCGAGCGGTGCTCGACCGCCTGCTCGCCATGCCCTGGATCTGACCCCCGACGACACCGCGACGACGCCTCGACGGGCCCCTCCGGCGGTTCAGTACCGGGCCACCGCCCCGCCACCGTCGCACTCGATCCGTTGGCCCGTGACGTAGCCGGCCCCTTCGGAGCACAGCCACAGCACTACCTTGGCCACGTCGAGCGGTTGGCACACCCGCCCGAACGGCGACGTGTCGTCGAGTTCGCGGATGTTCCCGACGCCACGGGTCGCTCGTGCGAGCCGAACCCCCATGTCGGTCTCGACGAGTCCGGGCGCCACCACGTTCACGTGGATGCCGAGATCGCGGACCTCCTTCGCGAGCGTGAAGGCCAGGGCCTCCATCGCCGCCTTGCCCATGTTGTACGGCGCGCCGTTCCCCATGTTGTGCCGGGTGGCGACCGAGGAGATCATCACGATGTCACCGCGGGGCCGGGTTCGCATGGACGGGATCACCAGCCGGGACAGGTGGTGCGGGCCGAACGCATGGGTGCGCACCACGCGCTCCATCTCGGCCGGATCGGTGTCGGCCACCCCCCGGCCCTTCGACGCGATGCCGGCGTTGCACACGAGCAGGTCGACGTGGCCGAAGTCGGCGAGCACGGCATCGACCATCGCCGCGTCCTCGGCGGCATCCTCCACCGCCGCCCGGTAGGCCTTGGCGCGCCCGCCGGCCTCCCCGATCGATGCGACCGTCGCCTCGGCCGCCTCCGCATCGCGGTGGTAGTTCACGGCGACCGCCGCCCCTTCGGCGGCGAGCAGTTCGCTGATGCCCCGGCCGATCCCGCGGCCGCCACCGCTGACGATCGCCACGCGTCCGTCGAGTAGTCCCATGACGTGTGCACTCCCTCCCCGGCCCCCTCGGCCCGTGTGTGCGAAGGTTGCACCGTGCAAGAAGGCAGCCGCAATGCCGCAGCGCCCCGGCCGGACGCGCTCGGCGGCATCGCGGCCGTCGTGGTCGGCATCGTCGTGCTGAGCGTCGGCTCCACGATCGTGAAGTGGTCGGGCGCGACCGGGTCCGTCGTCGCGTTCTGGCGACTGCTCGTCGGTGCCGGGATCTGGTTCGCCGTGCTCGGGTTCCGCCGGGTCCGGATCACAGCGGCAGACCTGCGCCGCACCGTCCCCGTCGGCATGTTGTTCGGCTTCAACATCTCGCTGTTCTTCACCGGCGTGCGCATGACGCGTGTCGCGAACGTCGAGTTCATCGGCACCCTCAGCCCGGTGCTCGTGGTGCCGGCTGCTGCGCTCCTGCTCGGCGAACGGATTCGTGGCCGGATCATCGGCGCCGGGCTCGTTGCGCTCGGCGGGGTGGCGATCGTGCTGCTCGGCTCGCCGAAGGTGGCCGGCGACGACAACGTCGCCGGCGACCTGCTGGCCGCCGGCGCGGTCGTCACCTGGTCCCTCTACCTGCTCGGCGCCAAGCGGATCCGCCAGACGATGGACACGAAGGTGTTCATGGCCGGCATGACCCTGGGTGCCATCGTCGGTGCCGCACCGGTTGCGGTCGGCTCGGGCGACCTGTTCGGGCTCGACGGTCGTGGCTGGCTCACGGTCGGGATCCTCGCCGTGCTCTCGGGCACGGTCGCGCACGGCTGTCTCACGTGGGCCCAACGGCATCTCGCCGTGTCGACGATCGCCATGATGCAGTTGGCCCAGCCCGGCCTGGCGACGCTGTGGGCGTTCCTCGTGCTCGACGAGAGCATCGCAGCGGTCCAGGTCGCCGGCATGGCGCTCGTCGTCGTCGGTGTCGGCGCGATCGCCGTCGAGTCGAGCCGGCCAAGGAGCCGGCCCGATGCAACCGTCCGCAGTGCGCCCGGCGAGCCCGGTGTCTCGCCGATCGGGGCCGAACCCTGACCGCCTGTTAGTCTCTCGTGCAAACACAGGGGAGCTCGCAGGAACGGCGGGCTGAGAGGGCGGTCGCCACCGCCGACCCGCGAACCTGATCTGGGTAATGCCAGCGGAGGGAGCACGTGGTCCGTCAAGCCGTCGTCGTGATCGGTGGGCATCCGCCGGACCGTCGCGTCCGACCGATGCTCCCGGCCCGCGCGCTGGTGATCGCTGCGGACTCGGGTTGGGACCACGCCACGGCGATCGGCCTCGTGCCCGACCTGCTGGTCGGCGATCTGGATTCGATCTCCGCCGCCGGCCTCGCCGCCGCCGAGGCGGCCGGCACGCCGATCACGAAGTACCCCACGGCGAAGGATGCGACCGACACCGAGTTGGCGCTGCTCGCTGCGGTCTCGCACGGCGCCGGGCACCTCACCGTGGTCAGCGGCGGCGGGGACCGGCTCGACCACCTCCTCGGCACCCTGTTCGCGCTGGCGCTACCGGCGTTGCACGCCGTGACGGTGGAGGCCTGGGTGGGGAGCTGTCACGTGGCGCTCGTGGCGGCGGGGCGCACAGTCACCGTGGCCGCTCGTGTCGGCGAAGTCCTCACCCTGCTGCCCGTCGGCGGCTCGGCGTCGGGCATCACCACCGGCGGGCTCGCCTACCCCCTGTGCGACGAGGAACTCACGGCCGGCGCCAGCCGCGGGTTGTCCAACGTCGTCGAGTGCACCCCGGTCACCGTCACCGTCGGGACCGGCACCGTGTTCGTCCTACGTCCGGAGGCACTGCCATGAAAACGACACATGTCCTCGCCGGCCTGGCCACCCTGGCCCTCGCCGGGGCGGCCTGCTCGTCGTCGTCGGAGTCGTCCGGCGCCGTCACCGTGCGCCTGCTCACCCACGACAGCTTCGCTGCGTCGAAGGGCATCTTCGACGACTTCACCAAGGCCACCGGGATCACCGTCGAGGTCATCCAGGGCAACGACGCCGGCGCCACGCTCAACAAGGCCATCCTGACCAAGGGCAACCCGGAGGCCGACCTCCTCTGGGGGGTCGACAACACCCTGCTGTCGCGGGCCGTGAAGGCGGGGCTGTTCAGTCCGTACGTGTCGGCGGAGCTCAAGAACCTCAAGCCCGATCTCACCGGCATCGCCCCCAATGGGATCGCCACGCCCGTGGATTACGGGGACGTGTGCGTGAATATCGACAAGGCCAAGTTCCCCGGCGGCGCACCCAAGACCCTCGACGATCTCGTCGCTCCGGCGGCCAGAGGCAAGCTCGTCGTGCAGAACCCGGCGACGTCCTCGACGGGACTGGCGTTCTTGTTGGCGACCGTGGCCGCGAAGGGTGACGGCTGGAAGGACTACTGGAAGGCCCTGCGCGCCAACGACGTCAAGGTCGTCGACGGCTGGACCCAGGCCTACCAGACCGAATTCTCCGGCTCGGCCGGCAAAGGTCCCCGGCCGCTGGTGGTCAGCTACGCCTCGAGCCCACCGGCCGAGGTCGTGTTCGCCGAGGACCCCAAGCCGACCGAAGCCCCGACCGCCGCGATGACCGACGGCTGCTTCCGCCAGGTCGAGTTCGTCGGGATCCTGAAGGGCACGCGCCACGAGGCCGCAGCCCGTGCGGTGGTCGATTTCCTGGTGTCGAAGAAGTTCCAGGAGGACATGCCGCTCAACATGTTCGTGTTCCCCGCCCGGGCTGATGCCGCCGTGCCCGACGAGTTCACGAAGTGGGCGGCGACGGTGCCATCGCCCCTGACGGTGCCGCCGGGCCAGATCGACGCCAACCGTGAGCGCTGGATCGAGGAGTGGACATCGATCGTCCTGCGATGACGCCGTGGGGCCGGCGGGTCGCCCCGGCCCTCGCCGTCCTGCCGGTCGGCTTTCTCGCGCTGCTCTTCGCCTGGCCGCTCGGCGAGGTGTTGGTCCGGGGGCTGTCGTGGTCGGCGCTCGTGGACGTGGTCGGCGATGCCGACGTGCGGCGCACCGCCTGGTTCACGCTGTGGCAGGCGGTCGTGTCGGCCGCAGCGACCCTCGCCGTCGGCCTGCCCGCCGCGCTGGTGCTGGCGCGGACCCGGTTCCCCGGTCGCACGATCGTGCGGACCCTCCTGACCGTGCCGTTCGCGCTGCCGACGGTCGTGGTCGGCGCTGCGTTCCTCGCCGTGCTGCCGGAGTCCTGGTCCGGCACCCCCCAGGCGGTCGTCGTCGCCCACGTGTTGTTCAATCTGGCCGTGGTCGTGCGGACGGTCGGCGCGCTCGCCGAACGCCTCGACCCACGGCTCGAGGAGGCGGCGGCCGTGCTCGGCGCCCCGCGGTGGCGGGTGCTCGTCGAGGTGACGCTCCCGCTGCTGCGCCCGGCGATCGTCGCCGCAACTGGGATCGTGTTGCTGTTCTGTGCCAACAGCTTCGGGGTCGCGCTGCTGCTGGGCGGCCCGCGGTACCCGACCCTCGAGGTCGAGGTGTACCGGAGGACCACGCAGGTACTCGACCTCGGCGGCGCAGCCACGATCGCCACCGCGCAACTCGCCGTGCTCGGCGTGCTCCTGTTGTGGTGGACGAGCGGCGAGGAGCGTCGCAGCGCCCGTACCCGGGCGATGGGCGCCGTCGTGCCGCCGCGCCCGCTGCGCACCGGGCGACGCCGGCTCGGCACCGCCCTCGCCCTCGCCGTCCCCCTGGGCCTGGTGCTCGTCCCGACCGTGGCGCTGGTACGCCGCTCGATGGGTTCGGGCGGGACCCCGGCGACGTGGCTCGAGGTGCTGCGCGGTGACACGGCGGCCGCCCGCTTCGTCGACGTCCCGGCCGCAGTGCGGACGTCGCTCGTCTACGCCGGCGCAGCGACGCTGATCGCCGTCGTCGTCGGCGGACTGGCCGCCGCAGCGATCGCTTACGGCGGCAGGGCTCGACGGGTGCTCGACGTCGCGCTCCTGCTCCCCCTCGGCACGTCGGCGGTCACCGTCGGACTCGGGCTGCTCCTGGCGTTCGACACGCCACCGCTCGACCTGCGCAGCTCTCCGGTGCTCGTGCCGCTCGCGCACGCGCTGGTGGCGGTGCCCTTCGTCGTTCGCATCGTGCTCCCGGTGCTGCGCGCCATCGACCCCCGCCAGCGCGAGGCTGCGGCCATGCTCGGTGCACCGCCGTGGCAGGTGTGGCGAGCCATCGATGCGCCGGTGACGGCACGGGCCCTGGCCGCCGGCGCAGGGTTCGCCGCAGCGATCTCGCTGGGCGAGTTCGGCGCCACGTCGTTCCTGAGCCGGCGGGACTCGACCACGGTACCGGTCGCCATCGGGCAGCTACTCGGTCGGCCCGGGTCCGCCAATGCGACGGCGGCCTACGTCCTCGCGCTCGTGCTGGCGCTCGCCGTCGCCGCGATCATGGTCGTCGTGGACCGGTTCCGATCGAACGACGGCACCTGGTGAGCGGCCTGCGCGCCCGGGGCCTCGAGGTCCGCTTCGGCGACCGGGCCATCCTCGCGGGTGCCGATCTCGACGTCGCTCCGGGCGAGCGCGTCGGGGTGCTCGGGCCGTCGGGGTCGGGGAAGTCGACGCTGCTTCGGACCATCGCCGGTCTGCAACCGATCGACGCCGGCACGATCCAGTGGGACTCGACGGACCTCGCAGCGCTCCCGCCCCACCGGCGCGGCGTCGGACTGCTGTTCCAGGACCTCCAGCTGTTCCCGCACCGCGACGTGGGCGCCAACGTCGGCTTCGGGTTACGCATGCAGCGTCGACCGGCCGCAGAGATCACCCGGCGGGTGGCGGACCTGCTCGAACTCGTCGGCCTCCCCGGGACGCAGCGACGGGCCGTCGCCACGCTCTCGGGCGGCGAGGCGCAACGGGTTGCGCTCGCTCGTGCGCTCGCCCCAGCGCCTCGTTTGCTGCTGCTCGACGAGCCCTTCAGCGCGCTCGACCGAGACCTCCACGACCGCCTCGTCGGCGAGGTCGGCGACCTCCTCGGCCGGCTCGGCATCGCGGCGATCCACGTGACCCACGACCCGGCCGAAGCCGAGCACCTGTGCCACCGGGTCCTCGTCCTGCGCGACGGCCGTCTGGTGCCCCGGTAGCGCTGCGTCGACACCGGTACGGGTCGGTTGCCTCGACGCGTGCTACCGGTCGGCCACTGCGCACGGCGCCACGGTCACGCTCCAACCGTGAGGTCGCTGAGCCGCAGGTTGACCGGGATCGCCGACATCACCGGGATCCCGGTGATCGGATCGTGGTCACGGTCGTTGGGGCTCAACCGGCCGGTGTTGGCACCCATCGTGCGCACCTCGGTGTCCCACTTCGGCACGTCACCCCATGCGTGGGCCATCGACACGACACCCCGACGCACGTCGGCGGCCGCCTCGACCACTGCGTAGATCTGGGCGTGGCCCGAGTCGATCTCGATCACGTCGCCGTCCCGGAAACCGAGATCGGCGCAGTCGTCGGGGTTCAGGTACGCCGGGTTGGTCGGATGGCGCTGGCGGAGCGAGGGGATCTCCAACCCGTTGGAGTTGTAGACGTCGCGAAGCCGACGGCTGACCAGCCGGTGGGTGAAGCGCTCGTCGGGCCGGAATCCGGCGTGCTCGAGCACCGGCGCCGCCGCGACCTCGGCCAACTCGGCGAGCATCGTGGCGTCCCCGAGTCGAAGCCGGTGCGCCCAGCCGTCGTCCTTGGGCTGCACCCGGATCGAGGGGTCCCGGTACATCGCCCCACTCGGGTGGCGCTTCACCTCCTCGAGCGGGATACGCCCCTTGCGACACAACAGCTCGTGGAGCTCGTCGGTGGTCGGGGCGCGGTCCATGTCGAGCTCGACCCCGGCGAAGCGCAGCTGCAACCCCAGGCGCACGGCGAGACCCCAGAAGAACTCCCATTCCTCGATGACGTCGGAGCCCTCGGGGGCTTCGCAGACCGCCGGGTGCCACTGGGCGTAGGGGGCGGGGTACCCCGTCGTGGCCGCCCCGTACCCCCAGATCGTCTCGTTCGGCAGGGTGATGCCGTCGCATTCGAGGCCGAGCTTGGGCGCCACGACGTAATCGGCGAGCTTGGCCGTGGCCGACCGCTTCATGTCGAGTGTGACGTTCAGGTCGAGCGCGTCCATGGCGGCGATCGCCTTGAGTTGGTCCGGCCACGCGGCGACCGGGTTGCCACCCAGCGAGATCAGAGCTCGGACCCGACCGGGACCATCGAGCAGGATCTCGTCGGGGAGCGCCGCCGTCGGCAGCCCACCGGCGTTGTCACCGAGGCTTCGCACCCGGAGTTGCTCGCCGTACCCCCAGGCGGCGACCGGCGCGTCGGCCTGGGCCTTCGCCGGGCGGGTCGGCGCGAGGACGAACGGGTTCGCGACCTCCTCGCCGGCTCGCAGCCATCGGCCGCAGACCGTCTGGATGCACGCGATCAGGTATTCCGTCAGCGTGCCGTGAGGCGCCATGTTCGGCCCCGTCCCGGCGGTCACCGACCCGCGCCGTCCCGAAGCGAACACCCGGGCCGCCCGCACGATGTCCGGCGCCGGCACCCCGGCCCGGCGCGCCACCTCGTCCGGTGTGAAGGACTCGACCGCGGCGCGCAGTTCCTCCAGACCGACCGTCTCGGCGGCGACGAAGTCGGCGTCGTAGAGACGCTCGGCGAGGATCACCCGAAGGATCCCGGCGAGCACCTCGGGGTCGTGGCCGGGAACGGGCTGCAGGAACACGTCGGCGTTCGCAGCGGCCTCCGTCCGGCGGGGATCGATCACCACCAACTGCATCCCCCGGGCCTTGGCCTCACGAAGGCGCTTGGCCGGGTTGTACTGCGGGATACCTCCCCACATCGACACCGTCGGGTTCGCCCCGACCAGCATCCAGGTGTCGGCCGAGTCGAACGGCTGAGGACCGGCCGACCAGGAACCGTGCAGGGCGCGGGCCACGCCCTTGCCCGGCTGGTCGATCGAACCCGACGAGAACCGCATCGGCGAACCGATGGCCTGCATGAACGCCTTGCACATCTCGTTGCCCGCCGGGTAGTGGAACGAGAACGTACCCGTGTACGCCGCGACCGAGCGGGGCCCGTGCTCGGCGATCAGATCGCGCAACCGCGCGGCGATCTCGTCCATCGCCTGCCCGGACGGGATCGGCCGCTGCTCGCCGTCGGGGTCGCGCCGCAGGCTGTGCACCAGCCGCCCCGGGCCACGGTGCTGGTCCGGCAGCGCCCGACCCTTTGCGCACGTGAACCCCTCGTACATCGGGCTGTCGACGTCGCCGATCACCCGGACGGGCCGACCGTCTACGACCTCCACCTTCACGGAACAGAAGGCGTGACAAAAACGGCAGAACGCGTGGCGCAGCTCCCGCTCCGCCCAGGCATTGCGAACCTCGGTCATCTCGACCTCCCCGTGGCCGACGCAGAGGCTAGGGGCGCCGGCCGTTAGCGTCGAAACATGACGGTGGTTCCCGACGATCTCTACTCGGACGCCTTCCGCGCCGATCCGCACCCCATCTGGCGGGAACTGCGCCATGAGCATCCCGTCTTCCACGACACGGTCAGCGGCGCGTTCGTCGTGTCCCGGCATGCCGACGTCGATGCCGGCTTCCGCGACCACGAGCGTCTGTCGAACCGCAGTTACCTGTTCACGACCGGGCGGGTGTTCGGCTCGACGATGCTCGACCTCGACGGGCCCGATCACGTGGCGCGCCGCTCGGTGGTCGCTCCGGAGTTCGTGGGGAAGCGGCTCGCAGCCTTCCTGCCCGTACTCGAGCGGAACATCGCCGAACTGATCGATGGCATCGCCGGGCGGGACGAGTTCGATCTCGTCGATGCCTTCACCACCCGGCTGCCGATCAACGTGATCCTGGACATGCTCGCGTTCGACAAGCGCGACCACGAGCAGTTCCACCGCTGGTACTCGACCATGATGTCCGGCCTCGGTCGGACCAACCATCTGCGCGCCGAAGGTCAGGCGGCCCACGCCGAGGTGTGCGCGTTCGTCGAGCCGTTGCTCACCGAGCGGCGGGGTTGCCCCGGCACCGACCTGCTCACCCGGATCGCCTTCGCCGAGGCCGACGGGAACCGGCTGAGCGACGACGAGGTGAAGAGCTTCGTGTCGCTCATGCTGGTCGCAGGCGGTGAGACGACCGACAAGGCGATCGCCAACCTCTGGTGGAACCTGCTGCGCACACCCGACGCACTCGATGCCGTCCTCGCCGACCCCGACCAGCTCGACGCCGCCTTCAGCGAGTCGATGCGCAAGGACGGACCGGTCCAGTGGGAGGACCGCATCGCTACCGAGTCGTTCACCTGGCATGGCGTCGACATCCCCGAAGGCTCCTGGGTGCGGCTCGGGGTGGCGTCGGCCAACAACGACGAGACCGTCTTCGGCCCGGATCCCCGGGCCTTCCGGATGGACCGGTCCGAGTTGCACCTCGGCAAGGAGGTCCGGGTGGGCGGCCTCGTCGAGGGGCGCAACTCCCACCTCGGGTTCGGCGTCGCCAAGCACTTCTGCCTCGGCTACGAACTCGCCCGGGCCGAGGCGGTGCTCGGGACGCGCCGGCTCCTCGAAGCCGTCGGCCGGCCGAGCTTCGCCGGCGAGGAGCCGGCCCTGCTGTGGATGGGCGGGTTCCGCTCCCTCCCGTCGCTGCACGTGCGGCGCGCGGTCTGAACCACGCGCCGCAGCGTTGAGCGCGCCGGGAGACCCGGCGCGCATAGAGCCCGGGCGTGACCAGGTGGGCTCTTGCGCTCGTGGCCGGCGCGCTCGCGTTGTTCGGCATGCCGTCTACGGCTGCGGCGGAGCCGGGTGCTGCGACCCCCGCCCTGCCATCCACCTTGCTCGACTCGCTCCCCGGGTTCGAGCGGCCGCGGGACCGGACGGTCACCGATCTGCCCGGGGTCTACGGCGCCGCCGCCCCGAGCGTCGTGGCGGGGCACGTGCGGACGTGGGACCGCACCGGCGGGCCCGTCGGACAGACGGTGCTCGCCGTTGCGACACGGCTGCGTGACGAGGCCACGGCAAGGGAGTACGCGCGTGCCTTCGTCGACGCGACCCGGGCCAGCGGTGGAACGCTGCTCGCCGTACCGGGCCTCCCCGGGGTGTCCCGGGTGTCGTGGGCGGGCGCCGGCGAGCGCCGCTTCGATGCCGTCGTCGTGCAGCGCGGTCCCGTCGCGGTGTCGCTCTCGTTCACCCCGGCCGGCTTGTTCGACGAGTCCACGCTGTCGGCCGTCGCCCGTGACCAGGCCGAGCAGCTGCGCCGAGCGGTCCCGGGGGCGGAACCCGTCACGCCCGAGCGGGTGACGGATTCGGGCGCGTCCACTCGGGCGCTCGGCACCGCGCTGCCCGTCGCCGTGCTGCTCGCCATGGTGGGAGCACCGATCGGCGTGGTGCTCGTGCGCGTTCGCCGAGCCCGCTGACCGTCGACAGGCCTGGCAGGCTGGCAGGCGTGCCCCTTCCGGTCCGGCCGCCGCTCGCACCGATGCTGTGCCGCAGCGCCGAAGCGCTGCCCGACGGGCCTGGCTGGGCCTTCGAGCCCAAGTGGGACGGGTTCCGCTGCATCGTGTTCCGTGACGGCGACGACGTCGTACTCGGCAGCCGCAACGAGCGTCCACTCACCCGGTACTTCCCCGAGTTACTCGAACCGATCCGCACGCAGTTCCCCGAGCGGATCGTCGTCGACGGCGAACTCGTGGTCCCGGTGCCGGGCGGAGGGCTCGACTTCGACGCGCTGCAGCAGCGGATCCACCCGGCGGCCAGCCGGGTGGATCGTCTGGCCCGGGAGACACCGGCGGTGTTCGTGGCCTTCGACCTCATCGCCCTCGGCGAGGAGTCACTGTTGGCCATCCCGCTCGCCGAGCGGCGCCGGCGGCTCGACGCCGTGCTCGGCGCCTCCGTCGAGCCGATCCACCGCTCGCCGGTCACCACCGACCATCGCCTGGCGCTGGACTGGTTCACTCGGTTCGAGGGCGCCGGCCTCGACGGTGTCATCGCCAAGCCGCTCGACAGCCCGTACACCCCGGACAAGCGCACGCTCGTGAAGGTCAAGCACCGGCGCACCGCCGACTGCGTGGTCGCCGGCTACCGGGTGCACGCCGACGGACGAGGCGTCGGGTCGCTGCTGCTCGGCCTCGCCGACCACACCGGCCGCCTCCATCACGTCGGGGTCGCGAGCGGGTTCACCGCCGCACGGCGAACCGAGCTGCGTGCCGAAATGCTGCCGCTCGAGACCGATGCGCTCGCTGACCATCCCTGGCGCGATTGGGCCGAGGCCGTGGCGCACGACACGACCCGACTGCCCGGTGGGACGAGTCGCTGGAACGCCGGGAAGGACCTGTCCTGGGTCCCGGTTCGAGCCGAGCGGGTCGCCGAGGTCGGATTCAGCCAGCTCCAGGGCCGCCGATTCCGGCATGCGGCGCAGTTCCTGCGCTGGCGCCCGGACCGGACGGCGCAAAGCTGCCGGTACGACCAACTCGACGTGGCGACCCCGGTCGAGCTGCGGAGTGTGCTCGAAACGAGATGATCCGTACGGCCCATCAAGTTCGCTGCGTCGCAGCCGATGGGACCGCATGGGACTGCGTTTCGGGGTCGACCTGCCCGGGGTGGCGGCGAGTGTCGACGACCTGCTGCGGGCGCTTCGCGCCGCTGACCGGGTGCGCACCACGGAGGGTCCGACGCTGCTGCACCACCTACTCGCGTGCGCCGAGACCCTCGCCCATGCATTCCCCGAGGACGAAGCCCTGCAGCTCGCCGGCTTGGTCCATGACCTCGGCCTCGTGCTGCGACCCGACGACGCCGAGGACCACACCCGCAACGGCGCATACTTCGTCGGCATCATCCTCGGGGCCCGGGTGTCCGAGATCGTCGCCGAGCACGACAACGCCGGCCGGTACCTTGCGACCGCCGACGCCGCCCGCACCGCGGTCGCCTCCCGCCGCCGCACCGTGCTCAGCCTCGGCATGGATCCCGACGAGGTCGACCGCTTCCGGGCGAACCGCTGGTGGCGTGATGCGGTGGTCCTGCGCCGGGCCGACGACTTGTCCCTCGGCGGCAGCGGGCGGGTCCGGGCGGTGACGGACTGGCTCCCGGTGATCGAGCGGGTCTCGAAAGCGGCTGGCTACCTGGACTGACGGTCAAGCCGAGCCGTGCGGTCTCGGGCCGCCGGGCGCGCAACGAGGCGCCTCCGGCGGCCCGTGCCAACCGGATGCGCCTCGTTCGAACGGGGGACTCGGTCTCAGGCGGCGGCGGCGAACGCCTCGGGGCGGAACACCCGGAACGTTCCCAACTCACTGAGTTCGAACACCGCCGGCACGCTGCCGTCGCAGACGTCGAGGATCACGTGGGTGTCGTTGACCAGCAGCACCACTGCGGTCACGTCCTCCTCGCCGACGGTCAACTCGATCACGTCACCTGCCTGCATGGTGGGCCTCCCCCAACTCGTCCAACGTTCTTGTCGGCTCCAAGAGCACAACGTTGAGCGGATCTCGACTGTTCCCGCCGAAGCGCTCAGGTCGCTGTGTCAGTCGCCACGCTGCCGAGCCGGCGGGCCCGTGCGGCAAGTGCGGGCTGACCGAGGCGGCGGGCGGCATCGGCCGCGGCATCGGTCGGACCCGTGAACCGCCAGTCGTCGACCGAGCCCACCGGCACGGTCGTGACGCACGTGGCCACTCGACGGAAGAGGACCGCGAGGTCTCGCGCGGCTTCGAGCGCCGAGGAGAGCTTGGCCGCCCCGCGCAACCCCGGCACATCCCACTGACCGACCGCCGCCGGGATCCCTTCGAGGTGGCCGTAGCGGGCGAGCACGGCCGAGGCGGATTTGGCCCCCCAGCCGGCGATGCCCGGGAACCCGTCGGCGGAGTCCCCGACCAGCGCGAGCCAATCGGGGATCGACACCGGCGGAACCCCGAACTTCGCGACGACGGCATCGTGGTCGATCACGGCCTGCTTGCGGACGTCGAACTGCACGACCCGCGTGCCCCGCACACACTGACCCAGGTCCTTGTCCGGGGTGAAGATCTGCACCTCCTCGACACGTGGATCGTTCTCGGCCATCGCTGCTGCGGACGCGAGCGCGTCGTCGGCCTCGTACTCGACCATCGGCCAGACGGTGATTCCGAGGGCGGCGAGGGATTCCTCGAGGACCGGGATCTGTCCGAGCAGTTCGGGAAGCATGCCCGCCGAGGTCTTGTACCCGGGCCACAGGTCGTTGCGAAACGACTCGATGACGTGGTCCGAGGCGACGCCCACATGCGTAGCCCCCTGCTCGATCAGCGAGAGGACGAACCGGACCACCCCGGCCGCGCCGTCGTAGGGACCGGCGTCTGCGTGGCGGGCCGCCTGCCCGAAATGCTGGCGGAACAACTCGTAGGTGCCGTCGACGAGGTGGACTCTCACCACGCCATTGTCCTCGACGGCCACGGGCGCGCTCAGCCGACCTTGCTGTCCCAGTTCCGCGCGGCCTTGATCACCTCGTTGAACGGCTTGTTCGTGTCGAAGCTGGGCTCGCGAGGCAGCCCGAGCACCCGCTCGCCGATCCCGTTGCGCTGCATCTCGTTCGTTCCCGCTGCGATGGCGACGATCCGCCCGTTCAGGTAGTCGAGCGAAGGCTGCCGGCCGCCCTCGTCGCCGCTCGACCAGGTCAGCGCCGCGGGCCCACCCACCTCGAGGGCCAAGCGGGCGCGCATCGGCGTGTAGATGCCGGCCGCCAGCTTGCTGTACGCCGCCGTCGCCGGATCCGGCGTGGTGGAGGTTCGCAGCCGCTCGGCGATCCGTCGGCCGAGGTGGTACTGCGCGAAGTCGTTGATGTGCGCCCGAGCGATGGCTTGGCGTGCAGCGGGATCGTCGGAGCGCCCGACCCGCTTGGCGAGCGCCACCAGATCGGGGGCCAAACGCCGCGGCTCGCGCGGGATCCCGGCGGTCTCACCGGCGCCCCGCTCGTAGACGAGCATCGTCTGCGTGACCGTCCAGCCGAGGTTCACCTCGCCGATGACGTCCTCGCCGGTCACCTCCACCTCGTCGAGGAACTCTTCGCAGAACCCGGTGCTGCCGTTGATCTGCACGATCGGGCGGATCGTCACGCCCTTGGCGTCGGTGGGCACGGCAAACCACGTGAGACCGCGATGCTTGGGCGCGTTCCAGTCGGTGCGGGCGAGGCACATCGCCCAGTCGGCGAGGTGCGCACCGCTCGACCAGATCTTCGAACCGCTGATGATCCAGCGGTCGCCGTCGCGGACCGCCCGGGTCCGGATGCCGGCGAGGTCCGAACCGGCCTCGGGCTCGGAATAGAACTGGCACCAGAGTTCCTCGCCCGAAAGGATCCGCGGGATGTGCCGGCGGAGGAACTCCGGCGCGCCGTGCGCCAGCAACGACTTGCCGATGGGCCCCATCGTCACACCGCCGGCGGCACCGAAGTCGGGCAGGACGTAGCCGAGCGCCTCCTCCCGGAACACCCGCTCGTGGAGCGCGCTCAAGCCGCGGCCGCCGTACTCGACCGGGTAGGAGATCCCGGCGTACCCGGCGTCGAACAGCTTGCGCTGCAGGATCCTGGCCTTGGCCACGGTGTCCGGGGTGGCATCCTCGCGCTCCATGCGCCCGCCGTCGGCGCTGCGCGGGCGGCGCTCCAGGTTGGCTTCGATCCAGGCGCGCGCCTCGAGGCGGAACGTCTCGACGTCGATGGTGGTGTCTCGGCTCATCGGTGCTCCCCGGTTCTCAGATTCCCGCCAACTGACAAAGGCGCTCGCGGTGCCAGGCCGCGTCGCCGTACAGACCTGCGTCCGTCGTCAGACGGCGCAGGAACAGGTGCTGGTCGTGCTCCCACGTGTACCCGATACCGCCGAACACCTGGAAGCAGTTCTGCGCCAGATCGATCGCGGCGTCGCTCACCAACGCCTTGGCGATGGATGCGGCCTCCACCCCGTACCCGTCTCCAGCGCCGAGCGAGCGCGACGCCGCGAGCACGACCGCCTTGCTCATCTCGAGCGCGAGGCTCGTGTCGGCGAGCAGGTGCTTGACCGCCTGGAACGAACCGATCGGGCGCCCGAATGCGATCCGGTCCTTTGCGTACTGCACGGTCATCTCGAACTCGTGATCCATTGCGCCGACCGACTCGGCCACCGTCAGCGTGGCTGCGAGGGCGAACTGGTGGGCCAGAAGATCGCCGATCTCGCCGGGCGTGCCCACGACCGCAGAGGCCGGGACGGTGACGCCGTCGAAGCGCACCTCGGAGAAGCGGCGGCTCAGGTCGAGTGACTCGAGCGCGGTGACGGTGACCCCGGGGGCATCGGCCCGTACCAGCACCTGCGCTGCGCCCGCCGCGGCGCGACAGGTCACGAGCAGCCACGACGACGCCTCGACGTCTTGCACCGCGGTCTTCGCTCCCGACAGCACCAGGCCACCCGAGCCATCGGAGTGGGCCTCGACCCCACCGTCGAGCGCACGGTCCCCCACGCTCGCAACGGCCCACGATGCCGAGGCCACCCCGGCCACGAGATCCCCGAGGACGGTGCTGCGCACCTCGTCGGACCCGGCGGTGGCGATGGCGTACGCAGCGACGTTCGTGCCGACGAAGGCACCGGGTTGCAAGCGCGCCCCTCGCTCGAAGGCGATCAAGGCTGTGTCCATCACCCCGTTGTCCGACACGCTTCCGCCGCCGAGTGCCTCGGGCACCAGCATCGAGAACCAGCCGAGTTCGGCCGCCTGGGTTCGATACGCCGCAGTGAAGGCGGCGTTGCGCTGGTCGGCTGTGCGCACCGTTGCCACGGGGCACGAGCGCTCCATGAACTGCTTGGAGGCGTCGAGCAGCGCGCGCTGCTCCTCGCTTACCGACGTGTCCATCGTTCCTCCCCGACGGCGACGCTCCACCCCGTCCCCCGGAGCAGCAGCGCATGCCGCTTGCATTCTTGCCGCCGGGCCCCACCCTGCGGCAAGAACGCTGCCATCAGCCCAACTGGTGGTACGCCGACTCGCGGTGCTCGGCCTGATCGAGGCCCACCGACTCGGTCTCCTCGCTCACCCGCACGCCGACCGTGACCTTGAGCAGCAGCATGATGCCGAGGGTCAGCACAAACGACCACACGATGGCCGCAAGGTTCGCCAGCACCTGCTCGACGAGCAGGCCAACCCCTCCGCCGTAGAACAGTCCGGCGTCGAAGGCACCCTCGAAGAAGTCCGGGTCGGAGAAGAACCCGATCAGCACCGAGCCGACGAGTCCCCCGACGAAGTGGACACCGACAACGTCGAGCGCATCGTCGTATCCGAAACGGCTCTTGAGGCGCACCGCGTAGCAGCACACCACCCCGGCGATCGCGCCAATGGCCAGCGGCGCCGGACCCGACACGTATCCCGCCGCCGGAGTGATCGCCACCAGGCCGGCAACGATGCCTGATGCCGCCCCGAGGTTGGTCGGGTGCCCGTCGCGGAACCACTCGACGACGATCCAGGCGACGCCCGCGGCCGCAGCGGCCAGGAACGTGTTCATGAAGGCCTGCGCCGCCGTGCCGTTCGCAGCGAGCGCCGACCCGGCGTTGAAGCCGAACCACCCGAACCACAAGATGCCGGTGCCGATCATCACGAGCGGCATCGAGTGCGGTGGATGGATGTCGCCCCGACGCTTGCCCAACACGAGCACGGCGGCGAGCGCGGCGATGCCCGCGTTCACGTGGATCGCCGTGCCTCCCGCAAAGTCGATCGAGCCGCGCTGTCCGAGCCATCCCCCATAGACCCACTTGAACACCGGGACGTACACGAGCAGCGACCACAGCGGCACGAACAGGGCCCAGGCCCGGAAGCGCATGCGGTCGGCCACGGCACCCGAGATCAGCGCCGGGGTGATCGCGGCGAACATCCCGAGGAACGCGACCGTCCCGAGTCTGCTGCCGTCACCGACCGTCGTCAGATCCTTCAGGAAGGCGCTGTCGAAGCCTCCGATGAAGTCGTTCTCGAACGGCGACTGCGCCAGTGAGTAGCCGACCGCCCACCACACGATCGGCACCACGAGCACGCAGTAGAAGTTCATCATCAGCATGTTGAGGACGTTGCGTGACCGGTCCATGCCTCCGTAGAAGAAGGCAAGACCCGGTGTCATGAACAGCACCAGCGCAGCCGACACCAGGATCCATGCCAGGTTCCCGCTTTCCATGGTGGTTTCCATCTCACCCTCTCTTTCCGGGCCGCCGCCTATCCTTACGTCGTGCGGAGACGGGTGCAGGGATGGGGACCCCTCGAAATGCTTCATCTATGTTACTTCTGTGTTTCGAACCCTGCCGCGCTACGGCAGTTCGTCGGCGACCGGAGCCATGGGCGACGCTGACCCCAGCGCCTCCTTCCTCGCCGATCTCGTTAAGTCCATCCCGGGCGCCGCTTTCCAGACGCGGTACGGAACCGGGCCCGGTTTGCGCTACACGTAACTGAGCCCGGGGATCGAGTCACTGTTCGGGATCGCCGTGGCCGAGGCCCTTCGGGAACGCAAGGTACTCACCGGATGCATCGTGCCCGAGGACCGCGCCGCGTACCGGGCGGCCGTCATGCACTCGGTGCGCACGCTCGAGCCGCTCGAGCACGAGTACCGGATCGTGAGCCGCTCCGGAGAGCGTCGCTGGCTCCACGTACGGGCAGTCGGCCGGCAGGAGGCCGGGGGGGAATTCACCTGGACCGGCATTATGACCGACGTCTCCAAGCGCAAAGAGGTGGAGGCGTCGCTGCGAGAGAGCGAGGAGCGGTTCCGGACCCTGTTCGAGACGGTCCCCCAGGGCATCGTCTACCGGGACCGTACCGGTGCGATCACCGCGGCCAACCCGTCGGCGGAGCGGATCCTCGGGCTCACCCTCGACCAGATGCAGGGGCGTACGTCCATGCACCCGGCGTGGCGAACCTTGCGCGAGGACGGCACGGATCTCCCCGGCGAGGAGCACCCGGCGATGATCACGCTGCGGACCGGAGATCCGGTGCGCGACGTGGTCATGGGCGTTCACACGCCTGCGGGCGACTACGTGTGGATCCTCGTCAACTCCGTCCCGGTGATCCGCGATGGCGAACTCGAGCAGGTCTATGCCTCGTTCGAGGACATCACCGAGCGGGTCCGCCTCACGCGGGAACTTGCCCGCGAAGCCACCACGGACTTCCTCACCGGCACGGCCAACCGCCGGAGCTTCATGCAGCGCACGGGCGCCGAGTTCGAGCGACTCCGCCGTCACCCGAAAGGCCACGCCGCACTTGCCGTGATCGACATCGATCATTTCAAGGCCGTCAACGACACCTACGGGCATGCCGGCGGCGACGAGGTCCTCAAGCACCTCGTCCGTGTCGTCGCTGCTGCGGTGCGCCCGACCGATCTGTTGGGCCGCACGGGTGGTGAGGAGTTCGCACTGCTCCTCCCCGACACCGACCTCAACCAGGCGTTGCACCTGGCCGAGCGGATCCGTGCAACCGTCGCCACCGAGCCGTTCGCAGCACCGGGAGGACCGATACCGGTGACGGTCAGCATCGGCCTCAGCGCCCTCGCCGGCGACGACGCCAGCATCGATGACGCCTTCGCCCGAGCCGACTTCGCGCTCTACGACGCAAAGACCGCCGGCCGGAACGCCGTGCGGCCGCGACCGCCCGGCCAGCACTGAGCGGACCGCCCGCTACGGTCTCGACGAATGGGGACCGTTCAAACCGTTCGTGGCCCGATCGATGCCGGTGCGCTCGGTCGGGTGCTGATGCACGAGCACGTGTTCATCATCTCGCCCGAGATGCAGAACAACGTTCCGGAGGACTGGGGTGACGAGGAGGGGCGACTCGCCGATGCCGCCCGGCGCCTCAGCGAGCTGAAGGCGTCGGGCATCGACACGATCCTCGATCCGACCGCGCTCGGCCTCGGGCGGTACATCCCGCGAATCAAGACCTTGGCCGATCGCATCGAGCTGAACATCGTGTGCGCCACGGGCCTCTACACCTTCGACGAGCTCCCCCACTACTGGGGCCGGCGCACTCCAGGGAGTGGCCCGGGCGGCAGCGACCCGATGGTGAACCTGTTCGTACGGGACATCACCGAGGGCATCGCCAACACGGGGATCAAGGCGGGGGTCATCAAGTGCGCGACCGATCGCGCCGGTGTCACCCCGGGCGTCGAGCGGGTGCTGCGGGCCTGCGCCAAGACCCACCGCGCCACCGGAACGCCCATCACCACCCACACCCACGCCGCAAGCCGGCGCGGTTTGGAACAGCAGGAGATCTTCCGATCGGAGGGCGTCGATCTCTCGCGCGTCGTGATCGGTCACAGCGGCGACACCGACGACCTCGGCTACCTCGAGGAGCTGATCGCCAATGGCTCGATCCTCGGCATGGACCGCTTCGGTATCGACGGTTTCCTGCCGACGGCCAAGCGGGTCGAGGTGATCGCCGAGTTGTGCCGGCGTGGGTACGCCGACCGCATGGTCCTCAGCCACGACGCCTCCTGCTACCTCGACTGGATCCCCGGGGAGATCCCGCCGTCGACCATGCCCCACTGGCACTACCTGCACATCAGCCACGACGTGCTGCCGATGCTGCGGGAAGCGGGCGTCACCGACGCGCAGATCGACACGATGCTGATCGACACCCCCCGCCGATTCCTCGAGGGCGGCGAACCGTACTGAGGCCGGCGGGGTGGGTCAGGCGTCGACCACGTCGTAGGCGTAGCCCTGTTCGGCCAGGAACCGCTGCCGGTACAGCGCAAAGGTCTGGTCGACGGTGTCGCGGGCGACGACCGTGTAGAACCGGGCCTGCCCGCCGTCGGCCTTCGGCCGCATGATCCGCCCGAGCCGCTGCGCTTCTTCCTGCCGGCTCCCGAAGGTGCCCGACACCTGGATCGCCACGTTCGCCTCCGGCAGGTCGATCGAGAAGTTCGCCACCTTGGACACGACGAGTACGCGCAGCTCTCCCCGACGGAACGCGTCGAACCGCTGCTCGCGGGTGGCCTGGGCGGTCTGCCCGGTGACGAGCGGCGCATCGAGCGTGCGAGCGAGCACGCGCAACTGCTCGACGTACTGCCCGATCACCAGGATCCGGTCCTCGCTGTGGTTGCGCACGAGTTCCGCGACCACCGGCAGCTTCGCGGTCGCCGTCGCTGCGATGCGGTACCGCTGGGACTGCTCGGCCATCGCATAGGCCATGCGCTGGTCCTCGCCGAGCGAGACCCGCACCTCCGTGCACACGGCCGGCGCCACCCAACCCTGCGCCTCGAGCTCCTTCCAGGGCACGTCGAAGCGCTTCGGGCCGATCAGGGAGAACACATCGGCCTCCCGACCGTCCTCCCGCACGAGGGTGGCGGTGAGCCCCAGCCGGCGCACCGACTGGATGCGCGCCGTCGCCCGGAACACCGGCGCCGGCAGCAGATGCACCTCGTCGTAGACGATCAGTCCCCATTCCTGCCGATCGAACAGCGCAAGGTGGGGATGGCGTTGCTCGAGCGGTGCGGCGTCGGCGACACCCGCGGGGCTCCAGGTGAGCACCTGGTAGGTGGCGACGGTGACGGGCCGGATGTCCTTGCGATCACCGGAATACTCCCCGACGAGGTCGGGGCTGAGGTTCGTCTTGTCGAGGATCTCGCGTATCCACTGCCGGGCCGACGTGATCGACGTCGCGATCACCAGCGTGTGCGTGCCCGCTGCCGCAAGCGCAGCCAGGCCGATCACCGTCTTGCCCGACCCGCACGGCAACACCAGCACCCCGTTGCCCCCGGCCTCGGAGCCGTCCGCCCACCACGCCGAGGCCGCGTCGGCCTGATACCCCCGCAGCTCGCACCGCAGCGCAGCGCCGTCGAGGAGCGAACCCTCGCTGTATCCGGCCTCGTCGGCCACCGGCCAGCCGAGGCGGAGCAGGGACTGCTTCAACGGACCCCGGTCCCCCAGGCGTACGGCGTACCGGTTGCCGTCCAGACGTTCGCCGAGCAGCGCAGCGACCCCCTTGTCGCGGGCCACCTCGACGAGGAGCGCCGGCTCGGCGGTGGTGAGCGCGAGACCGCCCGAGTCGAAGTCGCGCACCAGCCGAAGCCGGCCGTAGCGACCCATCTGGTCACGGATCTCGGCGAGGACCGAGGGAGGCACCGGGTACTTCGCGAGACCGGTGAGCGAGAAGGCGACCTCGCCGGGCTCGAGCCCGGCGACAGCGGCGTTCCACAGCGACAGCGGGCTGATCCGATAGGTGTGTACGTGCTCCGGCGCCTTCTCCAGTTCGGCGAAGCGCACGAGCGCCGCCCGAGCCTCCTCGGCGCGCGGGCTCGCTAGTTCGAGCAGCACGGTGTGATCGCTCTGCACGATCAACGGGTTGGTCGGATCGCTCATCGCCCTGCCCCCAGGATGGACTCGAAGGCAGCCCGGTCGGGCTGCAACGTCCGGCTCGGCCCGAACACCGGCGACGCCGCCCGAGCGGGGCGACCGGGCGGCGGGCTCGCCGGCTCGGCATCGAGGTGCACCCCTTTGGCTCGCAGCGCCGACTGCACCTTCGCCGACGGCAGCGGGGACACCGCCACCGTGGCCGCCACGGGCACCAGCCGAGCAGCCTTCACCGCAACGGCTCGGGCCAGGGCCGCCGGGTCGGCGGCGACGACCACGCAGGCCGCGTCGAGGGTGCGCAGGCCGCCCGTCGAGCGCACGGCGTCGGTCACGAGCCGGCCGACGGCGGCCGGCACCGGGCCCGACATAGCCAGGGCTTCGAGGATCGACTCGGCGGTCTCGCCGTCGGCTGCGGCTGCCGCGATCCGAGTGACGTCGAGGCGGTAGACCCGCGCCGCCCCCTCGGACACCAGGGTCGCCAGACGCTCGATGCGCGCCACGAGGTCGGGCTCGACGTCGGGAGGCACGACGACCGTGTGATCGGCCTGGACCACGATCCGACCGCTGCCGCCGAGCCGCACCGCCGCCGGATCACGTAGCACCGTACGGGCCAGGTCGGTGAGCCCGACCGGCCCCGAGAGCGGCACCAGCCCGAGCGCGCGAAGGCCCTGCAGCAGCTCGGGCAACTCGCCCGACCGGGCAGCGCAGACCATGCGGGCCCGGACCGCCCACGCCGCAAAGGAGGATTCGGGCACCCCGGTCTCGGGAGCGAGTTCGGCGAGGTCCGCAACGACGGTACGGCGCAGGAACGACACGTCGGGGCCGGGCTCGTCCTCGTCGAGCCACGCTCCGACGAGGGCGGCCCACCGGGCCTCGAACGCAAGGGCGTCGAAGGTATCGGCGCGGGCCGAGGGGACGAACTCGACGCGCACCGTGGCGCGCCGGCCGGAGCCTTCGACCCGTTCGACCCGTTCGACGAGGCCGAGGCGCCGGACCACCGCGCCGAGCACCTTGCCGTCGGTTTCCGGGATGCCGAGTTGCTTGGCGGCGCTCGTCATCGCTCGCACCCCGAGGCCACCGGACTTGAGCCCCTCGGCCGGCCGCCGGCGCCACAGCCCGAGGAGCGCCTGGACCCGACCGGGCGCGGACGGCGGTCCCCCCGCAGCTGCGATCGGGGCCGCGAGGTGCACCGGAGCCGCCGGCCACTCGCCGTGAAGGCGCCCGCGGCGAGCGACGACGGCGTCCAGAAGCGGCACGCAGACCTGGGTCTCGGTGTCGACCCACGCCAGTCCGGCCTCGACGAGTTCGTGCACCGGGGTCGTCGGGCGATTCCAGGCCGTGCGGGCGAGACGCCCGGCCGCACCCCCGAAGTACCAGGGACAGCCGAGCTCGGCGACCGGCACACCCCGCAGCTCGGCCGCGAGGCGCGGGTACGCCGCCTGCGCATCGGCCGAGCAGCGTCCGAGCGCCTCGGCCACGACCGCGGGATCCCCGAGCGCCCGCTCCAGACTCTCGAGGCGCGACCGGCGACTCGTGCGGTCCGCCGGCACACGCAGCAACTCCAGCGCGAGGTCCATGGCGGAGCTGGTCAGCGCCCCAGCCGCCACGAGGTGACGCAACGCCATCCCGACGGGACGGACGAGCGCCTCGACCCCGGGACGGAGCGCAAGACCGGCCGGACCGGCGACCGCGAGCAGGGACTCGACGAGTTCGTCGGTCGCCGCGGCCAGCACCTCGGAGGCGAGCGGTTCGGTCTCCCGGGCCAGGCACGGTGGATCGACGGCCCCGCGATGCCAGACCAGCACCTGGGCGAGCGCCTCGGCGACCGGAGAGCAGCTCGCCAGGGACACGGCGATCCCCACCGGTGACGAGACGATGTGCGCCAAGCTCTCCAGAGGCTCCACGCGACCGGCTCGGGCATGGGCCAACGGCCCCTGCCCGGCGAGAGCCGCCGCCACCAAAGGCACCCGGGCCCCGATCGCACTGCGGCCGGCCGGGTCGAGGGCGCTCAGCGCTGCGAGCCGATCGGCATGGACATCATCGACCGGCGGCACGATCCAAAAGCCTACGGCCCAAGGTTCATCGTGGAGCGGTCCGCCGGGCGAGCGCCTCAACCCGCGCGATCCGCGTCCGCATCGGCGGGTGGGCGCCGAACAGGCGCTCCGCAAGCCCGCGTTCGGCGTGCGTCGGTTGGCTCGGAAGGCTGCGTCGCATCGCTGCGGCGAGCTCCGGCCCGAACCCGAGCTGCACCGCCCGCTCGTCGGCGCGCAGCTCCGCCGACCGCCCGACGATCCCGCCGACCGCCTGGAACGCCAGCACCGGGGCGAGGAACGCCCAGGAGACCGCTCGCAGCAGGAGTCCGACGGCGTCACCGAGGACGGCGAGCGGGCCGGCGCCGGCGCGCTGGGTCGCGGCCGCCGCAAGCCGCCCGACGAGGAACCCGATCGAGGCGATGGCATGCACGGGAAGCGCCAGCCAGTACCCGGTCAGGAGCGCGAGGCCGTAGAAGCCGAGGTGATGACCGACCTCGTGGGCGAGCACGCCACGAAGTTCGTCGTCGGGAAGGCTGCGCAGCGCTCCCGTCGTCACCACGACGAGGTGGCCGGACGACGCGAACGCATTCATCTCCTCGGAGTCGGCCACGGCGAGCACGAACCGATCGGGACGCAGGCGGCTGTGGAGGCAGACGTCGATCCAGCACGACTCCAGCAGCGCAGCCTCCTGCGGCGTCGGCGCCCGGGCCCCGAGCAATCGGCGCACGACGAGCTGCTGCAGCGGCCGGACGAACAGCAACGACCCGACGGCACCGTACGCAGCCGGGAACGTCCAGAACGGGACCTCGACGACGAACTGGGCCACCCACCAGAACAGGGCAAGGGCGAACAACCAGATCGGTACGAACGCCGCCGCAGCAACCAGCGCGGCGGCGGAGGGCCGGTCGAGCCGTCGCGCTCCTGCCCCTCCGACGGTCGTCACCGCGTCATTCTGGCCGATGCCGCACGGGTCCCGACCCGGTCACGCCGTCCAGCGGCTCTGGCCGAAGCGGTACCCGACCGACCGCACCGTCTGGATCAGGTTGGCCTGCTCGTCGCCGAGTTTGGCTCGCAGCCGGCGGATGTGGACGTCGACGGTGCGGGCACCGCCGTAGTACTCGTAGCCCCACACCCGAGACAGCAGGATCTCGCGGGTGAACACCTTGCCGGGGTGCTGAGCGAGGAACTTCAACAGCTCGTACTCCATGTACGTGAGGTCGAGCGACTGCCCGCCGATCGAGGCCTGGTACGTCTCGAGGTTGAGCACCAACGGTCCGTACTCCACGAGCTCCGGGCGGGTGCCGAGGCCGCTACGCCACAGCAGGTGACGCAGGCGCGCTTCGAGCTCGTGCGGGTGGAATGGGCTGAGGCAAAAGTCGTCGAACAGGTCGTTGCGCAGGTCGAGGTCGCCGATTTGCGCGCCCGACACGAGGACGAGCAACGGCGCCGTCGGCGTGTCGCGCTTGCGGAGGGTGCGACAGAACGCCCATGCCCCCTCAGGATCTCGGTCGACACCGACCACCGCTCCGGTCCAGCCGACCGACGGCTCGACCTTGATCGCGTCCTCGCCCGATCCGATCGCCTGCCAGGGGTACCCGGCGAGGTCGAGCGTCCGCACCAACTCCGGTGCCGGGTTCTCGGGGTAGAGCACGAACGGTTCCACAGGGGTCAGACCATGCGCAGGTAGCGGTCGAGCTCGAACGGACTCACGTGGGTCTTGTACGCCCGCCACTCGGTGCGCTTGTTGCGCAGGTACCACTCGAAGATGTGCTCGCCGAGCGCCTCGGCGACCAACTCCGAGCGCTCCATCGCGCTGAGTGCATCGGACAGGGACTGCGGCAGCGGCTCCATCCCCTCCGCCGCCCGCTCCTCGTCGGTGAGGGCAAAGATGTTGGTCGAGGCTTCCGGCGGAAGGTCGTATCCCTCCTCGACCCCCTTGATGCCGGCCGCAAGCAACACGGCGAAGGCCAGGTAGGGGTTGCACGTCGGGTCGGGTGCCCGGTACTCGATCCGCGTGGACGCCGACTTGTTCTTTGCGATCGGCACCCGGATCAACGCCGACCGGTTGTTCCGAGCCCACGACACGTAACACGGAGCCTCGAAGCCCGGGATGAGGCGCTTGTAGGAGTTGACCGTCGGGCAGGTAATGGCGGTGAGCTCGGGGGCATGGCGTAGGAGGCCGGCGATGAACCCCTTCGCCGTCTTCGACAGCTTGTACGGGTCGCCAGGATCGTGAAACGCGTTGACCTCGCCCTCGAACAGGCTCAGGTGGGTGTGCATGCCCGAACCCTGCACCCCGACGAGCGGCTTGGGCATGAACGACGCAAACAGACCCTGCTGTGCCGCCGCTTCGCGCACGGCGAGCCGGAAGGTCATCACCGAGTCGGCCATCGTGAGGGCATCGGTGTGCCGCAGGTCGATCTCCTGCTGGCCCGGGGAGTCCTCGTGGAACGAGTACTCCACGGGTATGCCCATCGTCTCGAGGGTGTGGATCGTTCGCTTGCGCAGGTTGCCCGTGATGTCGCCGGTAGTGAGGTCGAAGTAGCTGGCCCGGTCGATCGGGATCGGCGTGCCGTCCGGGCCTTCGGAGAAGTAGAAGAACTCGATCTCGGGGGCGACGTAGAACGTGAAGCCGCGCTCGCGGGCCCGGTCCAGATTGCGCCGCAGCACCTGCCGGGGGTCGCCCTCGAACGGGGAACCGTCGAGGTTGGCGATGTCGCAGAAGATCCGGGCCTCGGGCGCCGCCGGATCGGCCCATGGCAACAGTTCGAAGGTGTTGGCATCCGGCAGGGCGAGGACGTCGCTCTCCTGGATCCGGGAGTACCCGTCGACCGACGACCCGTCGAAGGTCATCCCCTCCTCGAGGGCGTTCTCGAGCTCGGCCGGACTGATGGCAAAGCTCTTCAACTGCCCGAGCACGTCGGTGAACCACAGGCGGATCAGCCGCACCTTGCGCTCTTCGACGGACCGAAGCACGTAGTCAAGTTGGCGCTCCATCCCGCCATCATGCCCCTGCCGTCCGTGCCGTGTCCTGCGACCCGGCGATGCCGTGTCTCGTTGGGCGCCCAGTTCACGGGCCGTTTACAGTCGGGCAACGATCGAGAAACGGCCACCGGCGATCGTCGGGGCCGCTCAACGTCGCCCCCCACAGACGACCCCAGGAGGATCCGTGCCGCGAACCCCCGCTGAAGTGCTCGAAATGGCCAAGGCATCGGGTGTCGAGTTCGTCGACTACCGCTTCTGCGACCTGCCCGGCATCATGCAGCACGTCACCATCCCGGTCGGCGCCTTGTTGGAATCCACGTTCACCGACGGGCACGGCTTCGACGGCTCGTCGATCCGTGGCTTCCAGCAGATCCAGGAGTCGGACATGATCCTGCTCCCCGATCCCGACACGGCCTACGTCGACCCGTTCTTCAAGCGCAAGACGCTGGTGCTGCACTGCTTCGTGGCCGATCCGATCACGATGGAGTCCTACACCCGTGACCCGCGCTACGTGGCCAAGAAGGCCGAGGCGTACCTGAAGACGACCGGCATCGCCGACACGGCGTACTTCGGACCCGAGCCGGAGTTCTTCATCTTCGACGACGTCCGCTTCGAGTACCAGGGCAACCGGGCCATGCACATGGTCGACTCCATCGAGGGCACCTGGAACACCGGGCGCGCCGAGGAGGGTGGCAACCTCGGGTACAAGCCCCGCACGAAGGAGGGGTACTTCCCCGTCCCGCCGGCGGACCACTACCAGGACCTGCGCTCGGAGATGTCCGCCGTGCTCATGGAGCTCGGGATCGAAGTCGAGCTCCATCACCACGAGGTGGCCTCGGGCGGTCAGAACGAGATCGGCACGAAGTTCAACACGCTGCTCGCCGGCGCCGACCAGCTGATGACGTTCAAGTACGTCCTGAAAAACGTCGCCCGGCGGGCGGGCAAGGCCCTCACGTTCATGCCGAAGCCGATCTTCGGTGACAACGGCTCGGGCATGCACTGCCATCAGTCGCTATGGAAGGACGGCAACCCGCTGTTCTACGACGAGACCGGATACGCCGGCCTGTCCGACATCGCACGCTGGTACATCGGTGGCCTGCTCCACCACGCCCCGGCGATCCTCGCCTTCGCGGCGCCGACGACGAACTCCTACAAGCGGCTCGTCCCAGGCTACGAAGCACCGGTCAACCTGGTGTACTCCCAGCGGAACCGCTCGGCGTCTTGCCGCATCCCGTTGGCGCAGCGCTCGCCGAAGGCCAAGCGCGTCGAGTTCCGGTGCCCCGATGCCTCGTCGAACCCGTACCTCGCCTTCGCCGCGATGATGATGGCGGGCCTCGACGGCGTTCGGAACAAGATCGAGCCGCCGGCGCCGGTCGACAAGGACCTGTACGACCTGCCGCCGGAGGAACTGGCCAAGATCCCGCAGGTGCCGGCGTCGCTCGACGAGTCGCTTGCGGCGTTGGAGTCCAACCACGCCTTCCTCACGGCCGGCGGGGTGTTCACCGACGACCTGATCGAGACCCACATCAACTACAAGCGGGAGCGGGAGATCGACGCCGTGCGGCTGCGTCCGCACCCCTACGAGTTCTTCCTGTACTTCGACATCTGATCGGTACCGGATCGTCGGCAAAAGGCCGCCCTTCGGGGCGGCCTTTTTCGACTCTCCGCCCTGGCTGCGCGGATACGAGATCTTCATTTGCCATTGGTCGATGATCAACCGAAGACAGGCCCCCGCATTCAAGGCCCACCCTGCGTAGATGGCCATCGACCGTTCCACCATCCACTGTCGTGGAAGTAACGCATTAGCGCACAGTTGTTGTCGAGGCTCGGTCGGCAACAGAAATGGACACCCCCTCGCGACCGGGGTCAGGACCGAGCCGTGTGGGAGACGATGGCGTCGAGCAGGAGCGGCCACAAGGGCCTCGGCAGGTCGTGGCCCATGTCGCCCAGCACGAGCAGGTTCGCGCCAGGAACGACCTCGGCGGTGTGCCGGCCGCCGCTCGGCAGGATCAAGGGATCCGCCCAGCCGTGGATGACCAGGGTCGGGACTGCGAGGGCGCGCAGCGCATCGTCGCGTGATCCCGACGCACGGATCGCTGCGGTCTGACGCAGGATGCCCTGCGGGTAGTACGCCCGGTCGTAGGCGGCGGCAGCAGCGGCACGGGCCTCGGTCTCGTCGAAGTAGCGCGGGCTACCGACGGCACGGCCGACCTCGACCGCCGCGTCGATGGCCGACGCCCGGTCCGCCGGCCGGGGGGCCAGCAGCTTGGCGCGAACCTCGGGCACCGACTCGTAGAACGCCGGCTCACCGGTCGTCGACATGATCGACACCAGTGACCGGACCCGTTCGGGGTACTCGATCGCGACGGTCTGGGCGATCATCCCGCCGAGTGACGCGCCGACCACGTGGGCCCGCCCGACACCCGCGGCGTCGAGGACGGCGACCGCGTCGGCCGCCATGTCCGACAACAGGTAGGGCACGCTCGGCATCGGGCCGCCGCTCGCCCAGGCCGACATGACCGCCGGTAGGTCGACCACCGCCCCGTCGAGATGGCTCGACCATCCACAGTCGCGGTTGTCGAACCGGATCACGTACCGACCCGCCGCGACGAGCGCTTCGCACCAGTCGTCCCGCCAGGCGATCGCCTGGGCCCCGAGTCCCATCACGAGCAGGACGGCGGGGTCCGCCGGGTCGCCCATCGTCTCGAACCACAGCTCGATCCCACCGTTGGTCGCACGTGCCACGGTCGCCGCTCAGTGCTCGACGACGGTGCCACCGTCGACGTTCCAGGCCTGACCGGTGACCCACGCGCCCTGGTCGGAGCACAGGTAGACGACGGTGGCGGCAATGTCGAGGCCGGATCCGGGCCGACCGAGCGGGATGAGCGTGGCCACGAACTGGTCCCACTGCTCGCCCCGGCCGAGGTCGTCCATCCGGGCCGTGTCGATGATGCCCGGGCAGATCGCGTTGACCCGCACACCGGCCGCTGCCACCTCCCGGGCCATGGCGGCGGTGAGCGCATGGATGCCCGCCTTCGATGCGGCGTAGGCCGCCGTGCCCGGGCCCATTCGCTTCCCGGCGATCGAGGAGATGTTCACGATCGATCCGCCCCGGCCGCCATCGACGAGCAGGCGACCGAACACCTTCGACATGAGGAACGACCCGGTGAGGTTCACGTCGATCACGTTGCGCCACAGATCCGGGTCGAGATCGAGCACCGGCTTGCGGTCCTCGCCACGCGCCGCACCGGCGTTGTTCACCACGATGTCGACCCGCCCGAAGGTGGCCATCACCTCAACGGCGAGCTGCTCCACGGCGGCGTGGTCGCGCACGTCGGACACCACGGCGAGCACCCGGCGCCCGAGCGCCCGGATCTCGTCGGCGACGGAGTCGATGTCGCGCCAGCCGGCGGACTTTTCGTCCTCGGGGTAGCGGTCCGGGGCGCGGCCCGTGCCGGTGAGCACGATGTCGCAGCCGGCACGGGCCAGCTCGACTGCGATCGGGCGCCCGATCGAGCGCATGCGTCCGGCGCCGGTCACCACGGCCACCTTGCCCTCGAACCCGGTGAATGCGTACGCCATGGCCGCCCCCTCGCTGGCTGGACGGCCGGAGGCTACCGAGCGGCCGTCCAGGCCAACAGCCCGTCGACGTCCCGGGTGTTGAGGATCTGCTCGGGCCCGAGACCGTGACGGGCCGCGATCTCACAGCCGTACACCTGCCATTCGAGCTGACCGGTCGCGTGGGCGTCGGCGTCGATCGTGAACGTGCAGCCGTGCTCGATCGCGACGGCGAGCAGCTCGTCGGGCGGATCGAGCCGTTCGGGGCGGCTGTTGATCTCGACTGCGGTCCCGAACGCGGCGCACGCTGCGAACACGTAGTCGGCGTCGAAGCTCGACGGCGGCCGCTTGCCGCCGACCATCCGGCCGGTGCAGTGGCCGAGGACGTCGACGTGCGGGCTGGCGACCGCACGCACCATGCGTTCGGTCATCGCCCGGGACTCCATCCGCAGCTTCGAATGCACGCTCGCCACCACGACGTCGAGCCGGCCCAGCAGCTCGTCGTCGAGATCGAGGGTGCCGTCGACGAGGATGTCGACCTCGATGCCGGTGAGGAGCCGGAACGGGGCCAGCTCGGCGGCGAGGGCGGCGATCTCGTCGAGCTGGGCCAGCAACCGCGCCCGGTCCAACCCATGCGCGACGGTGAGGCGGGCCGAGTGGTCGGTGATCGCGAGCCAGTCGTGACCGAGTACTCGGGCCGCCTCGGCCATGTCCCGGATCGAGGCCCCGCCGTCGGACCACGTCGAATGGCAGTGCAACTCGCCGCGCAGCGCCGCCCGCAACGGCGCCGCGTCCGGCGACACCGTGAGCACGGTCTCGGCCTCCAACTCGACCAGGTAGTCGGGCACCGCACCGGCCAGCGCCTGGTGGATCACCCGGGCCGACGAGGCCCCGATGCCGGGCAGGTCGGTGAGCGTGCCGGCTGCGTCACGGGACCGCAGCTCGCCGGGCGGGGTGGCCCGCACGACCTCGAGCGCCCGGTGCCAGGCCTTCACCTTGAACCCGTCGCTCCTCGGGCCGGTGCCCGGCGCCCGGTCGAGGCAGTGCACGATGCGGGCGAGCGCTGCGGCCGGGGTCACGCCCGACAGGCTACGGCCGTAGGCTCGCCGGCCATGGCCCTCACGGCGCAACCCGCCACGATCACCCGCCCCGAGACCGACCGCGACGTGCAGACCGGGGAGCCGTCGGTGGCCCACATCGTGAAGACGGAGCCGGGCGAGAGCGCGCAGGCCAAGGTGCTCGAGGCCCGCATCTACGGCACCCCGCTCGAGGCGCTGTGCGGGCATGTGTGGGTGCCGAGCCGAGATCCCAAGCAGCTCCCGATGTGCCAGAAGTGCAAGGAGATCTACGAGGTCTACCGGGCGTTCAACGACCACCTGAACGAGACCCCGAACGACTGATCCCGTTCCCGGTCGTCGGATACCGCAGGCGCAGTACGGCCAAGTGCCTGCGCCGGGACGACGACGGGCGGCGCCGAGCCCCGCATCATGAGCGCATGGTCCCTCCTTCTCCCATCCGACGACCTGGCCTCGCACGGTCGGCACGGCCGGCACCGAAGCTGGCGACGGTCGTTGCGATCGCAACCGGCACCGCGCTGATCGCCGGATGTTCGGCGTCGAGCGGCGAGCGGCAAGCAGCGCCACCGGCCCTCACCTGGTCCACGTGCACCGACGCAGAGGCGCAAGAGCCGACGCTCGAGTGCGCCACGCTCACGGTGCCCCTCGACTACGCCAAGCCCCGCGGCGCGAAGATCGACCTCGCGTTGATCCGGCTCCCCGCCACCGGGACGCGGCGCGGTGCCGTGGTCGTGAACCCCGGCGGCCCAGGCGGCTCGGGATTCGACATGGTCGCCCAGGGTGGCTCGGTGATGCGGGAGGTGCTCGGGGCCGACGGGTTCGACATCGTCGGCTTCGACCCTCGCGGCGTCGACCGGTCGGGCGGCCTGCGGTGCATCACCGACGCAGAGATGGACCGCTTCGCCTACCTCGACCCGATCCCCGACACCCCCGAGGAACGGGCCACCCTCGACGCCGCCGACATCGCCGCGGCCACCGCCTGTGTCACGAAGTACGGCGACACGCTGCGCCACTACTCCACCGAGAACACCGCACGCGACATCGACGCCATCCGAGCTGCGCTCGGCGACGACACCGTCAGCTACCTCGGCATGTCGTACGGCACCTACCTGGGTGCGGTCTACGCCACGATGTTCCCCGACCGGGTCCGAGCGATGGTGCTCGACTCCGGCTTCGACCCCAGCGGCGAGTCGGTCGGGCAGCAACTCGTCACGCAGCTCGTCGGCTTCGAGCGGGCGTTCGACAACTGGGCGACCTGGTGCGGCACGACGCCCGCCGAGTGCGCGTTCAGCACCGCAGGCGTCGCCGCCGCCTGGGATGGGCTGGAGCGGCGTCTCGACGCCACCCCCATCACCCACTCCGATGGCCGGGTGGCCAACAACAGCGTCTTGTTCAATGCCACCATCGCCGCGCTGTACAGCCGCGACCTCTGGCCCGTCTTGGGTACGGCCTTGACCAAGGCGCAGGTCGGTGACGCCACGGCGCTGTTTGCAATCGCCGACAGCATGGTCGGCCGCGACGCCGACGGCACCTTCAGCACCCTGTTCCAATCGAAGGGCGTCATCGACTGCGCCAGCGGGTACCTGAACGAGCGACGGGGCGACACTGCGACCCTTGCGAAGGAGATCGCGGCCGCAGCGCCCCGGTTCGGCGCAGGCTTCCGGGCGGAGGATCTCGCCCGGCCGTGCGACCCGTCCACGATCAGCGTCACGCCCACAACGATCTCGTACAAGGGCACGGCCCCGATCGTCGTGATCGGCGGGGTCAACGATCCCGCGACCCCGTTCCGGTGGTCCGAGAAGCTGGTCGCCGCGCTCGGCCCCAAGGCGCACCTCGTCACCTTCACCGGCGAGGGTCACGGGTTCGTACTGTCCTCTACCTGCGTCGGTCGGATCGCCTCGGCTGCGCTCGTCCGGCTCGAGATCCCCGCCGGTGGCACCCGCTGCGAGCCGGACAAGCCGGCGTCGCGGCCCGAGTGGTTGGCCGCACTCACCACGCCGCCCGGGGTGGGCGCAGCGATCGACACCTCGACGTCGCCGGCCCTGCTCGGCATCCTCGGAGTCGGCCCGACGGTCTACGGGGAGGTCCGTACGGCCGACCTCGGCGTCGACCCGGCTGTCGAGGCCTACCGGCGATTGCTGACCGAGGCCGGTTTCGCCGCCGTCACGCAGAAGGCGCCCCCCGGGACCTCCGGGGCCGTTGCGTTCAGCGCCGGCACCAAGCAGCTCGCGCTCGTTGCGCTCAGCCCGACCGACCTGGCATCACCCGATCTGCAGCCCTTGGCCGAGCTCACCGGGTCGACGAAGACGGTGCTCGTTATCCTCGTGTTCAGCGACTGAACGGCGCAGATGCAACCTCGATAACCCCGAAAGGGGGGTCTCCATTTAGCGGCAGTCGAGAGATCGCGTGAGGTGCGCGCATTGTGCCGCCCGTCGCTGGTGCAGGGGCTACGCAGCACCTCAAGCCAAACGGCCCTCATGGCGGTACGGTCGT